>ERZ773010.2276-NODE-2276-length-11458-cov-2.772516_pt1 | contig 11458 bp, 11 predicted proteins | sample MGYA00580842_ERZ773010 | MGnify/ENA primary metagenome ERZ773010 (study PRJEB29015, sample SAMEA2737982) | human oral metagenome | biome: human oral; feature: human-associated habitat; material: dental | place: China | collected 2107 ...
CCCCATGTACAAATGGAGGACGGTACCGCCGGTGTATTTGGTCTGCAGGTCGTCTTGTTTGGCCAGCGCGTCAAAGGGATCAGGGGTGTGGGCGACGGGGAGTTGGGTGGAGTTGGTGTAATAAGGCTCGTCGGCGGTTCCGGCGTGGATGATTCCGGGGTAGCGGGCGATGTCCTCCCGGGCGAACCGGTAGGTAGCACCTTCGGCGGGGGTGGCTTCGAGGTTGTACAGGTGCCCGGTGGCTTCCTGGGCTTCAACGAGCAGGGTGTTGATGTGGTCGAGAAGCCGCGCCGCCTGCGCGTGACCCGCCGGGGTGGTGATGTCCTCGGTGTCGCCGGTGAAATTGCGGATCATTTCATTGCAGCCGTTGACACCGATGGTGGAGAAGTGGTTGTCAAGGCTGGGCAGCCAGCGCTGAGTGTAGGGGAACAGCCCAGCCTCAAGGAGTTTCGTGATGTAGCGGCGCTTGCGTTCGAGTGTGTCCACGCCGAGCCGCACAAACCTAGTCACCGCCTCCAGTAGCGCCGCCTCGTCGCCCTTGTGGAGGTAGCCGAGGCGGGCGCAGTTGAGGGTGACCACCCCGATGGACCCGGTCTGTTCGGCGGAGCCGAAGAGCCCATTGCCGCGTTTGAGCAGTTCGCGCAGGTCAAGCTGGAGGCGGCAGCACATGGACCGAATGTCGCCGGGATTCAGGTCGGAGTTGATGAAGTTCTGGAAGTAGGGCAGCCCGTAGCGCGCGGTCATGTCGAACAGGGCGTGGGCGTTGGGGCTGTCCCAGTCGAAGTCACGGGTGATGTTGTAGGTGGGGATGGGGAAGGTGAACACGCGTCCATCAGCATCGCCTTCCGCCATCACGTCGATGAAGGCCCGGTTGATCAGCGCCATTTCTTCCGCGAGGTCCCCGTAGCGGAAATCGCACACGTCGCCGCCGATGAAGGGATAGTCCTCGGCTATGTCGGTGGGGCACGTCCAGTCGAAGGTGAGGTTGGTAAAGGGGGTTTGCGTTCCCCACCGGCTGGGCACATTGAGATTGAAAATAAACTCCTGCATGCACTGCCTGACGTGGCTGTAGTCAAGGTTATCGAGCCTGACAAAAGGCGCTAGGTAGGTGTCAAAGGACGAAAAAGCCTGCGCACCCGCCCATTCGTTTTGTAAGGTGCCCAGGAAGTTCACCATCTGCCCCAGGGCAGAGGAAAGGTGTTTCGGTGGCCCGGAGGAGATCGCGCCGGGTACCCCGCCGAATCCCTGTTCCAGGAGTTGCCGCAGCGACCACCCTGCACAGTATCCGGCGAGCATGTCCAGGTCGTGGATGTGGATATCGCCGCGCCGGTGCGCCTGCCCGGCCTCAGGGGAGAAAACCTCGTTCAGCCAGTAGTTGGCCACAACCTTCCCGGACGTGTTCAGCATCATGCCACCCAGCGAATAGTCCTGGTTGGCGTTGGCATTGACGCGCCAGTCAGCGCGTTCTAGGTATTCGGTGATGGTGTCCGCGACGCTTATCGACGCCCCGGCTGCCGCAGCATCTGCGCTGCTGACAGGTTGATTGGTCACATGATTAATGATGGTCATGCCGCCTAGCGTAAAGGGGCGTGCCTAGGTTTTAAACGTGAAAAAATAGACATCATGGGCCGGGAACTTTTCGCATACTTTCACGAATGTAATTCAAGCGGAGCGGCCCGCCATGTTATTGGTGCAGTATAGGAACTGTTATTAGGTTGAGTTATCGCTGCCGGTGTATGGATCTCAGGGAGGGGTAGGGCGGGGTCAGGGAGAACCCTGATAAGGGGTGACGTGTCGTCAATATCGCACTAGCGTTAAAGGTATGTCATACAAGCTCACGTTCAGCCTCACCAACGTCACTCTCGGCGACCTTGCCGATTTTATCGAAGCCGCCCAGGAACTCGGTGCCCCCGACAGCGCGGTCCTGCAGTTTGAAGGCGACCAGGTCATCGTGGAGGTCGGCGAGTCCACCAGCAGTTCCTCTGCCCGCAGCGCCTCCGACGCGGAGAATGCCTACGGCACCAGCACATCCGGCCCCCGGTTCAGCGCCAACAACTTTGGCTCCAACGTCGAAGATACGTTTCGCCGACTCCAGAGCGAGCCTGCCGTCCAGGATTTTCTCTCGGCGCTCCGGGAACTGGGAGACAACCTTAGCAGTCAATTTGACGCTCGAAATCACAAGAACCAAGGAGGCCGAGGCGCCGACAATCCCCCTGCCACAAACTAGCAAATAAGAATACCTATCATCCCCAAACGCAGCCCATGGGCTGCGCTTTTGGCATATGTAGGAGACATGCTTTATTGACAGGTAACTCCAAGGTTTGTGGCATCGATTCCCAAGCTTTGGCTCTTACCTTAGGTTTCAGTGGCCACGAGGGAAACACTCTCATCCAAGCCACATGAGACCAGCGCCCCCGATACCGAAGGAGAATATACGATGCGCGCTCTCCCAACCCCAGCCAAAGTAGCAATCGTCGGCGGTTTGTCCGCTGCCCTCTTAGGAACGGGGGCTGCGATGGCGTGGGCACAGAACAGTTCGACTGATGCTAAGAGCACCACGTCCAGTCAAAGCGTTCACCACGACGATGCCAGCGTTGCCCTGGATAGCACCAAGGCTCGCGAGGATTTGGGTTCCCGTCTCGATAAGGCTGTCACCGATGGCAAGATCACATCCAAGGATAAAGATGCTGTGTTGAAAGCATTCGACGCAGATGTCTTTGGCGGCGAAGAAATGGCCATTGAGATCGGTGAGGGCGGCCCCGGCCCGTTCGGTGGCTTCCGCGACGACTCGAAGTAAAGGGGGCGAGACGCCCCGGCGCTGCTCATAACCGTGACGACGCCCCTGAAACCCCGACGAAGGGAGACCTGAATACGACCCTTAACCTCCTAACTTGCGTGATGAAAACGACCCCACTCCACGACCCATCTGTGGAGTGGGGTTTAAAAATGTGCTTGCTATGCGACGAGGATTAAGGTCACCGGTATCATGGCTTTACTGCATTACCTGGATGCTTGCGGCACAGACACTGACCCCACATCACGCTGATCATGTTTATTACCGGGATCAAACTCGATGAGATTGGCACCACAAGCTACATTAATGAGCTTCCCGTGGTGCGACACCTGCTGGCCATTCCACGTATGAACCTCACCACGCCAGTCACCTTTGTGGTGGGGGAGAACGGGTCAGGCAAATCCACCCTGGTGGAGGCCATTGCTGTGGGGAGTGGATTTAATGCGGAAGGTGGGACGCGACAGGTCACGTTTTCCACCATGAATACGGAATCGGAACTCCATCACTGGCTCACGGTCGTCCGGGCGAAAAACCCCACGTGGGGGTTCTTTTTGCGGGCGGAATCCTATTACAACGTGGCCACCGCCTACTACGAATTCGATGCGACGCTTCCCCCGGAGGACCGGCTGAACCTGCATCACCGCTCTCATGGGGAATCGGTGATGCACATCATGGACGAGAGGTTCACCAAAAAGGGTCTGTATATTCTCGACGAACCGGAAGCTGGGCTGTCGCCATTCCGGCTCATGGAATTGCTGGTGCGTATCACGCGGATGGCGGAAGAGGGGTCGCAGTTCATTATTGCCACGCACTCGCCGATTCTGTTGGCCGTGCCGGACGCAACCATTCTGGAAATTACCGCCGATGGCCTAGCCCCCGTCACGTACGATCAGGCCACGATTGTCCAGGCCACGCGGGAGTTTCTGGACAATCCCCGCGCCGTGGTGGATTTTCTGCTGGACCCCGAAGACTAGTGTTCCAGCAGGTCAAGCAGCTGGTGGCGCAGCTCCACGGCGGAGTCTGCGTCTGTGTCGTGCCGGGGGTGCGGCACATCCACCGCAACGTCTGCTATCACCGTGGATTCCGGCCCGTGGGACATGACCAGAATACGGTCGGACAGCACAATTGCCTCGTCCACATCGTGAGTCACCATGATCACCGTGCGTCGGGATGATTCCCACACATGAAGAAGCTGGAGTTGCAGCTCCCGGCGCGTCAACGCATCGAGCGCCCCGAAGGGCTCGTCGAGAAGCAGTATTTCCGGGTCAATGGCGAAGGCCCGGGCGATGCCGACGCGTTGTTGCATGCCGCCGGAAAGTCGGGCAGGGCGTCGTGATGCGGCGTGGGTGAGTCCCACCTGCTCAAGATAGGTGTCGGCGATGTCGGAGCGTTCGGCGCGGCTGTAGTGCGGCCGTGCGGATTTCAGGCCGAATTCGATGTTGCCTTTGGCCGTCATCCACGGCAGAAGTGCGTGGTGTTGGAACACCATGCCGCGGTCCGGTCCCGGTCCGGTGATGGGTGACCCGGAGGCAAAAACGCTTCCGGTGGTGGGGAAATTCAGGCCCGCCACCATGGAAAGGATGGTAGATTTGCCGCAGCCAGAAGGGCCGAGGATAGAGACGAACTGGCCTTCCTCAATGGTGATGGTGGTGGGGGCAATGATGGTGGTGGAGCCGTAGGATTTGGTGATTTCCTTCAGTTCCACATGCGGGCTAGTCATAACGCACAACTTTCTGCAGGGCGGCAACAAGGTGATCCAGGATCAGGCCGGTGACGCCGATTAAGACGATGGCCACCACAATGGCGTCAATGTCCAGGCGGTTCCATTGGTTCCACACGAAAAATCCGATGCCTTGGCCCCCGACGAGCATTTCCGCAGCGATGATCACCAACCACGAGGTGGACAAGGAGATGCGCAGGCCCGTGACAATGCCGGGCAGGGCAGCAGGAAACCACATGTAGATGATGCGCGCCCACATCGGGGTACCCAGGGTGGCGGTCAGGTTGATGTAGGTCGGGTTGACGTTACGTACCGCGTCGATAGTGTTGATCAACGTCGGCCAGAGCGCGGACAAAACAATCACAAAAATCGCGGTGTGCTCCGCATTGCTCAGCAGTGCCAGGCCCAGTGGCAACCACGCCAGTGGCGACACAGGCCGCAGCACCTGCATCAATGGGTCCACTGCCCAGCGCAGGGCAGTGCTGCGGCCCAGCACAAACCCCAGGGGAATGGCTACAACGGTAGCGATGAAAAAACCAGTGAGTACGCGCCTTAGGCTGGTGATCACGTGCCAGAAAATACCGACGCTGCCGGGTCCGTCCCGGTAGAACGGGTCCGACAGGATCTCCACCCCACGGCTGAACGTGCGCGCCGGGGTGGGTGCGAGGTCGCTGAGCCAGCCTGCGGTCACGGCAAGTTGCCACACGCCGATGCTCACCGCTGCTAGGACAACGCCAATGATCACGGCCTGGATACGCGTATCGACGCCCCGCCGCATCTGGTTCGCAGGTGCCTCGCTCGCTGTTGATGGTGTAGCGGTGGTATCGGATGTGTCGATGGGGTTGTGGGGCTGCCTGGTCTGCGTGGAAAGAGTCATCGTGTGTATACCTCGTATCCGGCGGTGGGAGTATGTGCGTCAAAAACGCGGCCGTTAATGGTCACTGGGTCGCCGCCGCGTGGCACGTCATCGGGAAGGACGGAATCAGCAAGATGAATCAGGGTGGGATCATCCATGGTGAGTGCGTCTCCTCCCAAGTTCCAGCGCGCAAGTTGCGTGGCCATCCAGGTAATCGCCGTGGGGTTGGTGGGATTGCCGAACGATATGCGCTCATGGTCCGTCTTTTCCTCGCCTTCCCAGTTCTGGTAGGTACCTGCCAGCGTGGGCAGGAAGAGTTCTCTCTTCTGGTTTAGGTATTTCTCCCGAGAGAGAATCTCCGCCACCTGGTCTTTCTGGGCTGGGTCATTGGCCATCTGAGATGCCTGTGTCAGCGCCGCCGTGATCCTGCGGGCTTTCTCCGGGTGGGCGGTACGCCATTCCTTGGACATGGCTATGCTGCAGCACGGATGCCCCGACCAGAGTTCCTTGGTCAACGTGAAAATGCGGCCTGCCCCAGTGGCGACCGCACGCTGGTTGAACGGTTCTGGGCCAATGAATCCGTCAATCCCACCCACCTGCAGTTGCGCGATCATGTCCGCAGGGCGCAGGAGTCGAAGTTCCAGGTCACGCACCGGATCTATCCCACCGGCGACAAGGAAATCACGCAGCAGTAGGGCGTGCACGGAAAATTCAAACGGGATGCCAATGACCATTCCCGCAAAATCTTTCGCTGACTGTGCCCGGCCCACGTGTTTTTCTGCCAGCGTAATGGCCTGGCCGTTGGTGTTTTGCGTGAAGGCCACCTCGGTGGGGCGCTGGCCATTGGCGGCACCCGCATTAATGGCTAGCGGCATGGGGGCGAGCATGTGTGCCACATTCAACTCGCCGGTGGAGTAGGCGCTCCACAGGTCCGCCCACCCCGCATATTTACGCAATACGACGTTGACCCCGTGCTGGTCAAACAGTTTTTGGGCGCTGGCAAGCACCAGCGGGGCGGCGCAAGCGATGGGAACATAGCCGATGGTGACATCCAGAACGGAGTCTGGGCCATCTATGGTGGGGGAGGTGGACCCGCAGGAGGAAGCCATGCCCGCTAACGACACCCCTGCGACTGCGGCGGCCGATGCACGGAGGAACGCGCGCCTGGTGAGGGGTGGGTGCGGGTGATTGGGGGTCATGGAACCTCGTGGGTGCTGCGTGGGTACTGTCTATAAAAAATAGACTACTTAGTCTCTGCAATGGTTGGCAGTTGACTTTAGTTTACGTAATGAGTCTCTGTCTACCCGGTGCGACGACGGGTGTAGTTAGGTAAAAACTTAAAGAAAAAACAGTGATAAATAGACATTATGTGTCGCAATTGTTCTAAGTCGCGATATAGAACGGTCTGTAGACTGAGTGGTTCACATTTTGGGATAATCTATGTTAGGGTCGGTCAGGTAATCCAGAGTTCCCTAGGAATCTCCGGCCATAAAATCATGATGTAAAAGGAGCGTAAAGATGAGCGATCTGACCCCGAACCACAAGCCAGGCGAACCGCTGCAGCCCATCGACAAGGATGCACTGAACGCACTCGCGCAGAAGAACATCGACAACCCCGAGGGTGGCAAGCGCACCGTACGCACCCACACCGAAGCCGACGGCCAGTTCCGCAACTACACCAAGGTTCGCGAGCTGGAGCCGGTGCTGGTGTCCGAGCCGCCTGCGCTGTTGGGTGACGATACCGCCCCCAATCCCACCGAGGTTGCCCAGGCTGCCCTCGCGGCCTGCATTTCCGTGGGTATTCAGGCCATTGCCACTCACCGTGGCGTGACCCTGACCAAGATTGAGATCGATATTGAGGGCGACATCGATATTTCTCCGACCTGGGGCGTCGGCGACCTCAGCGAGGACAAGCGTCCCGGTGTCTCTGACGTGCGCGTCAAAATTGCCCTTGAAGGTGACGCAGACCGCGATACCCTCGACCAGATCCAGAAAGATGCCATTAAGTGGTCGCCCGTGGTGAACACCTACACCCGTCCCGCAAAGCTCACCTCGGAACTCGTTTAACCCACCCGAAACGCCAGGAGGCAACCGCCATGACCACCGCCACCCAACCCATTACCCTCGCACCACTCGGCGTTGACCCCACGCTTTTGGACCAGGTAGCCGCCACCGCATCCGCCGTGGATAAAGGCGAGGTAGACGCGCGCTACATCCTTCCACTGCTGGGCGATGCCGGGCTTCTCGACGCTGACCTGCTCACCACTGCACGCCTCATTCGCGAACTCTCCCGCAACGACCTCTCCGTGGGATTCACCACCTGGGCCCACCGCATGACCCTGGAATATCTGCGGGCAGCAGACGCAGAGGACGCGCAGACTTTGGCCAAGCAACTGGAGGCCGGGGAACGCCCCGGGGTCACGGGAATGGCGGCTGCCTTCAAAGAATTCGCAGGTTGCGGCGACATCGAACTCACCGCCACCCGTGTTGACGGCGGCTACCGCGTCAACGGCAAACTCAACTGGGCTTCCAACCTGTATGACGACGCCGTGTTTGTCACCGCCGCCCACACCGACGACGGTGAGCGCATCCTCTTCGTCGCCGAAGGCAATGCGGACGGGGTCACCTTTGGCACCCCCTTCGGGCTGCTCGGCCTGAACGCCACCGCATCCGCCTGGGTTACGCTCGACGACCTGTTTGTTCCCGAATCCGCAGTGCTCACCCACGACTTTGAAAACTTCATCCTCGGTGTGCGCCCCACTTTCGTTGTCCTGCAGATTGCCGAGTGCCTGGGCGTGGGGGAGGCGGCGGTGGCCGCGGCGTCGTCACGCTTGACCGGTGTTAACGTCACCTTTGCCGACGATGTGGCTGCGGTGGCTACCGACCTTGATGATATTGCCGCGCGTCAGGAAAACATCATCACCCGCGTGGGGTCCGGCCAGTCTGTTACCCCCGTTGAGCTGCTGGAACTTCGTCTCGACGCCGCCTCCGCCGCCGTCGCCGCATCCGGTATTGAGGTGCGTGTCGCGGGCGGGGCGGGTTACGCCAAGAGTTCCCCAGCATCCCGGCGTTTCCGTGAAGCTGCCTTCATCCCTGTACAATCACCCTCCGAGTCTCAACTGCGTTGGGAACTCGCCAAAGCCCGTGGTGAAGAAGTAGGACGTTCATGAGCCAACCAACTAGCACCCACTATCGCGAAACCGTCGCCAATTTTCCCTCCGGCGTGACGGTCGTGACCACCCGTGACAGTGGTGAAGACTTTGGGCTGACAGTCAGCGCCTTTACCTCCCTGTCGCTGGACCCCCCAATGGTGCTAGTGAGCATTGACCGCAAATCCAAGTCCCACCAGCACCTTGTTGAGGGCGCGCCCATCGGTATTTCCGTGCTGGCGGCGGGCCACACCGATGTGGCGGTGCAGTTCGCCCGCCATGTTGATGACCGTTTCGCGGGCATCAACATTGTGCGGCGCGGCGAGCAGGACATCCCCTTTGTCGGTGATGCCGCCGCGTGGTTCCTCGGTGACGTGCGCGACCGTTACGTGGGTGGCGACCACATCATTATCACCGTCGCCGTCCGTGAATGTGGTTGGCACGACGGTGGACGACCCCTGTTGTATCGCGGCGGCAGGTTGCACAACTGGCCTGACGTGCTGGGGTAGTAGTGGATTAGATGAGGAAGTCTCGAATCCACATTCTCATGATGTCAAGAGACTCTTCATCAACACATGACCCGTATTTTGTAATGCGTGACCGTGAAATGGTGTGAATGTGTTCGGTCATGGCAACGGAATCTGGTCCTAACGTGGGGACAGGGACATGGTTTGCCCATCCCCGGTTTGTACTGGTCACTGGGATGACAGTCACTAGATCTGTGACCACCTGAAGGAACAATGCGCTGGATACCCCCACTTCACGCGCCTGCAGCGGCTTCCACAGGCGCGTCCTTGATAGCCCGAGCAGGAACAAACCCACCAGCAATAAGCACCAGCCACATCGCGAACAGGAACGGCCAGGTGAAAATCGGCAGGAGCGTGAACGTGAAGAGCTGGTTGATGCTCATGGCCAACACAATTCCCACGCCCGCACCAACGAGTCGCATAGATAGGGGCCGATCCTGCCAGAACACCGCGCCAATGGCGATGGCTACCAGCACCGCCGAGTATGTGTGCAGGCCGGTGGAGGTTTCGGAAAAGCCATGTTCCGCAAGACCGGAAAGCAGGGTGGACACCACGGCACCGCCCACTGCCCAGGCACCAATCCGCCAGGAACCAATGAACAGCGCGGCGATGATGACGGCGCCGGTGATCACGCCGTCGGCAAGCACTATTTCGGAGAAGCTGTTGTCTATGCCCAAGCCGAAGCCTGCGGTGCCTTCCGCAGAGCTGAGCGGTGCCGGGTCGATGAGGTGTCCCAGGGTCCCGAACATCAGGCTGGATACGGCACAAAACGGAGCGGTGGACACAGGGAGGGCGAAACGCTTGAGTGGCGGCCGTTCACTCACGTGCTGCAGCGCAATGTGCACAATGATGCAAGCCAGTGACCCCACCACCGTTAATGCCACTGAGGTTGGTGTGAACCCAACATAAAGGGCTGTCGACGCCCCGACTAACGCACCGTTGTAGCCCATCAAACCGTGGTCGGCCTGGTCCTGGTACCTCAGTGCCCACGCGCCGACGGTTTGGGTGGCTGACCCGAGCGCGGTCAACAGCGCCAACCGCGGATCGGCGCAGGCCAGCGCGATGAGGATCACGGCCCCGGTCACTGGGTTGTCAATGAAAAAGATTTGAGAAATGCCCCGGAGTATAGACATCATGCGTCCTTAACTATGTCAGTTGCTTGTTCGTGGAGGCGGGCGATGGCCTCGGTGGAATGGGCGAGCGAACGGATGACCAGGCACACCGGGGCGTCGTCAATGAGTGGCAGCGGACGGCCCGCGTGGGTGAGCCCGGAATGTGTGTCTGACGTGCGCACTAGCTCGGCCAGCGCGTCGGCCACAGCGGGTTGAGCTACCATGCGGGACACGAAAATCAGCTGGCCAATGTGGGTGAAACCCTCCATAAAGCCGATGCCGGTGACACTTTCCTCCGCCGGGAGGATGCGTAATTGGTCAATCGCGAATAGTTCCGAACACACCCTGATTTCCGTGCGCATCCGCAGTTCCGTATAGGTGAACGTCTCCCCTGATGGTGACCAGCCGGGAGTGATGATCTCCGACATGGTCAGGCTGGAACTCGGCTGCATGTCCACCGTGGTGTCCTGACGGTACGACCCATTTTCATAGACAATGAGCTGGTCAGGAACATAGTCCAGCCGGGCGCTCTCGCCTAGGGTGATGTGCATCGTCTGGTGCGCTGGCCCCTGTGGGGTTTTGTACACCTTGGTCGCGGATTGTGTGGTTACGCGCAACGCGGCATTATCGGCGACGTCAAGGGTCAGCTGGTAGGTGTCACCACCAAAATAGGCCCCACCAGGGTTAATGACGGTGTAGGTGGCCTGCCCAGAGTCATCGGCGTAGTAGGGACGAAGTACCCGCAGCGCGCCCCGGTGAAACTGCGAGGTGGCCACGCTGGAACCGTCGCCACCATTCGCATCACGGCGGCGCTCAATCCTCAGCGACAGTTCGCCCGTCGGTTGTTCAGCAGTCATGCCAGATCCATGAGCAGGACATCTCGGCGAATCCACTCCAACACCTTATCCAGGCCCTCGTCGGTCATCAGGTTGGTCAGGGCGAACGGTTTGTCTTTGCGGAACGCCTTGGAGTCCTCGGTCATCACGGCAAGATCCGCGTGCACGTGCGGCGCCAGGTCGGTTTTGTTGATAATGAACAAATCCGATTTGATCATGCCCATGCCTGCCTTGCGGGGAATTTTCTCGCCCTGTGCGACGTCAATGACGTAGATGGAAAAATCCACCAGTTCCGGGCTGAAGGTGGCGGAGAGGTTATCGCCGCCGGATTCCACGAAAATGAGCTGTAGGTCAGGGAAGCGTTCTTTGAGTTCCGTGATGGCGGCATCGTTCATGGAGGTGTCTTCGCGGATGGCGGTGTGCGGGCAGCCGCCTGTTTCAATGCCGATGATCCGGTCGGTGGG
>ERZ773010.2278-NODE-2278-length-11450-cov-2.515489_pt1 | contig 11450 bp, 16 predicted proteins | sample MGYA00580842_ERZ773010 | MGnify/ENA primary metagenome ERZ773010 (study PRJEB29015, sample SAMEA2737982) | human oral metagenome | biome: human oral; feature: human-associated habitat; material: dental | place: China | collected 2107 ...
TAGGAAAGAATTATATCAACGGAATGTATGTCAATGAACCAACAGGAGATTTGATTAAAGGAGCAATTGAAATCGTTGAAAAAACAGGTTTTCCAGAGGAAATGATTTGGTTGGTTGACCCTACCAGAGAGGACACAGAAGGTATAAACTTATTCGATGCGGAAACAAATCTAGCTGCTGGATTAACCGCTGACTTAATTAAAAATTTCGCAGAGTCTGGAGGTGATTCAGGAGGAAATACTTTCTTCAAAAATGCTGAGATTGCTTATGTTAGAAATCTGGTTATTATGTTAAAAAACGTGGCCAGAATAGAGGGATGTTACCTCTATAAGAACTTGAATGGTGGTTCGCCAACATTAAGTGAATTTTACGATATGCTAGAGAATGTTCAGATTGTCGTCAGGTGCCTAAAGATTTTTAGGGTGTATCGGGATGCGCTGAAAAGAAAATATGAAGAAGAATATGAGAAGCCTTATCAGGAGCTTTATGAGCGAGAAAAAGAAGCTTTTATAAAAAGAGGTGGTATAGATCATCGATTCGATGTTCAAATCAAGAAGATACCAGAGTTAAAGGAAGCTTATCAACGGAATCGTGACGCAAAAAGTAGGTATCGTATCGTTGATAATACTTATCAGTATTTCGCCAGAGCGTTTGTTGAAGATGATAAAACAGGGATGGGGTACTTTACTCACGATGCGAACATTGAGGGTATGAAAAATACAATTCGTAAGCTAGCTAATTCTGAGTTAGTCAGAAGAATATTCTTTTCTCAGTCTACTAAGAATTTGGACGTGTTTTTAAAGATGGGAGGGTTCTTATTTGTAAATACAGCTCGTGGCCCAGTTGATGATGATACTTCTAGAATGATTGGTCAAATCACTGACCTAATGTTCCAAAAAGCTGTTTTTAGAAGAAGCCCTAAAACAATGGATCCATTTTTCTCAGCTATCAAAGATGAGGCCGGGTGGGTAGTCACCGCGAACACCGAACGCTTCCTAAATCAATCCAGAAAATACAATGTTGCGGACTTAGATTTATACCAGAATTATGAGCAGGTAGAGGCTGATTTAGGCGCTCCTCGTACCGCAGCATTGTTTAACTCTTATCGTAACTTATTTGTCTTTCAGGGGAGTTCTAAAAGGTCAGTTGAGAGCATTATCGAAAGAGCTGGCACTGTAAAGAAAGTTAGCAGACAAGTTAGTCGAGGACGGGCTGACCTTCTAGCTGGTAACGTGAATAATTCAGAGTCTTATAGAGAGCAAGTAAAGGAAGAGGATGTTGTTTCTTATAGCGACCTCTTTCGATTAGAGGAGCTTCAATTAGCAGGGATTCCAATTATTGACAACGAAGAAGGAGAACTGGTGAAAATTTCACCTACCCCTTCATATAAGATGCCAATTTTTAATGATGAACTGCCGTATAAAAAGCCATTTAATATGGATAAAGAGAAGGACAAAGAGTCTTATCATATCTGGGCTGAACAGGTTGAACGATACTACAGAGAATGGGTTAGAGAGGATAGAATCCCACTTAGTGTCTTCACAGAGGAAGAGAAAAAAATCATTTTAGGTGAGAGTGAGGGAAGGGCTATTCATGATGAAAAAAATACATCAATTAGGAAACCTATTACGAAAGTAAATAGCAAGAAGAAGGAGGATAGACTTTCGGCAGATGAAGCAAATCTTTTAGCTAAAGATATGCTTGAAAATGGTGAGGTCAAAGTTGTGGAAGAGGTATCTGACGAGGCAGTTGAAGACACATCTACAAAAGATAGGCTAGAAGAAATTGCTACTGTATCATCTGATGATATTAACACCATTCGCCAAGGAACAAATTCTGCGAGATTTAATCCATTGATGGAAGAATAAAAGAAAGAGGAGCGTTGATTACGTTCCTCTTTTTGTATTAGTTATCATCCGTGCTAGTTGCAGGTTCTGGAATTGATTGACTGGATTTTTTGCTCTTTTGTAGTTCTTCAATAATCTCATCGAAGATATCTGTATGGCCAGAGCCATAATGGATTGTACAGAACAATTTCCCGATTTCTTGGTATTTTTTATTTATGAAATCAGTTTTTTCTTGTTGAATCTTTTTGATTTGTTTCTGTAGAGACTCAATGTCGTTATTATACTTTTCAATAGTGGGTTTTTTTGCCATTTTAGTGGCCTCCTTATAGTTTATTTTTTTATCTATCTTAACAAATATCTTGACCTCTTATTTTTGTCACAAAAATAAGAATTAGTTTCAGATGATAGAATTAACCGTAGAATTATATTTTTAATAGATAGTGTCAAAAAGCTAGTAATTCCAATAGGTTATCCATGTTTTTAAAAATTGGATATAGTGAAGAATTTTTATTTTTTACTCAAAACTAATAATATCAATGTTTTATTCCAATTTAGAGTTAGGATAACAAAAAGAATTTAAAACACTTTTTTGAAGGTCTGATTTAGGTTATTTTCCGCCTTTTCAATGAATACGAGAGTCTTTATATATAAGCGGATAAGCCTTGTTTTATTTAAAGGTATAATTCTACACGATAAAAAGGCAACTATATATCCCTATATTTAGTTTTTGCCATAAGATTGGAGGTATGTTTTCTTGATAAGTGGATCTGTATTCTCTAGTACACCTTTTCAACATGAGAATTTATCTGAGAGGTATGTAGCAATTTATCCCATATCAAAGAGCAATCATCAGTACATCTTTTTTTCTAGGAATAGATTATATCTAATGTATCACCTATTAAGATTTGGATATTTTGATAGGGGTATTATTGATAACATTTACTACACTCTATCTATAAAGAATAGCTTGACTAAACAGTGGCTACAATCTTTAATTGGTGGAAGAGGTCATCCTATTTCTGAATACACTGATTTTAAGGATGGTAAGAGAAAGATTTACTACATCAATAAGTCATTTGCCTCTTGGTTGTTAGATGAAATCCAGAAACATAAGGATATAGTTCAGGATTTATTAGTTACTGAATATGATGGCTCTTTACACAGCATTTCAACTAATAACTTAAGAGGTGGGAAACCTAAGTCAGTGAATCATCATGATTTGGTTACTAGGAGGATTGCGTCGGACTGCTCAAGAGCTGTTGTCCAAGCAACAACTCTTGAGATACAGAAGCCTCAAGAGCAACCTCTCAACATTCAATTTTCTTTTCCTACCAACAGGGCAGTGTCCAATATCTTACCTGATGCCACACTCTTTGTTAATGGTGTTCCTTTCTACATTGAGTATGATAATGGCACAGAAAAACAGTGGAAGCTCCAGTCTAAAATTCTGAGATACATGTCTAATCCAGAGTTTAGAAATGCTGCCATCTTCTTTGTCTTTAAGGTAGCAAATAAAAGAATAATCTCTAAACGTATTACTACCTTTTTATCAAATATTGAGCATAGTGTTTTTGACGGAAACTCTGTTTTATCTACTATCACCAGAGCAGGTATTTCTATTTACGGTTATCCCATCGTCAACGCCACAAAGCAGATTAGCGTAAGCATCATAAATTCTATGAACCTAGCCAATCCTCAGTTGCTCACGGTTGGTAAATTGAATAGCGGTTCTAGCTTCCCTTATGAGGTGGAGGCTGTTACGATCCCGCACTTAGAAAATGAGTTTTTGTATTTCGTTGATGTGCTCAATGAATACTACGAATCAGAAACTATTCCAGTCCTTTCTATTGAGTATGGGAAGGCTGGCAATGAAACATTATTACGTGAAATGTATGACCGTTATCATACTTCCTATGACCATATTGCTCTACTCTTTACTTCTTCTGTATCAGAGCAGTTTCAGGAGTTTGATTATGATGGTTATTACATTCCTATCTACTTTGATGAAAGTGAGGATTTGAATTGATTAGTGAGTTTAAAAAAATCTGGGGAGAGGAGCAGGCGACCATCCTTTTGTTTGCCTTTATTTACTTTCCCTTAGTTTCCATAACCATCTTGAACTTATTCTTTTATATTAGCATTAACGGAGTAATTAGATGGTCTCACGCTGCCACTTGGTTGGCAGTTGTTGCATTTATCCATTTGGTTTATTTTATTATTAAATTGGTTGTAAAAATTCTGGTTAAAGGGGAGATTAAACGTCAAGTAGTTTTGCTGTTTAATTGCTTGCTCTTTTGTCTGGTTTTTGCTCTTCTTTTGACACCTCCTTCTGAAACTTTAATGACATTCAAGCAGGAGCTTTTAATTCCTCGTACTGTACAGAATGAGAAACAGTTATTCTACGTCAACAATTCAGAAAAAGTAATGGACGAATTGGACAAAGGGAAGGTTTTGGTCTTTTTCAAACGGACGTGTCCTAAGTGCAAAAAATCAGTACCAGCCTTGATTGAAAAGGCGGGAAAGAACCGAGACTTAATCTTTGTTGATATGGGTACGACAAGCGGTGCTTCGTTGGCGAATGATTTGGGAGTGTCTTCAGCATCTACGGCAGTCTATAAGCGCTTAGGTGTAACCCAAAGAGTTGATTTGGCTGTCGTACAGGCAGACGGAATCAAGGTGAACGACCTAGCTATAGAAAAGGTTCTGAACACCTTAAATGAAATTAAGTCAGACAATTAAATCACGCGCGACTATTGTGTGATGATGAACATTGTCTTTGAAAAAAGAAAAGAGGTATATATGACGAGAAAGAAAAAAGGAAATGGCGCACCAAGCCATAAACTGGATGTCTACCTTATGACACTACTAGAGGTGATTGTCTTTGGCACTTTAATTGTAATGAGTTTTACTTTTTGCAATATAGCTTTTTCGCTATTGATTGCCGCTCTGAGCTTTGTCTATGCTCTTAAAAGAATGTCGGAGGAAGATAAGCGTGTGGTGGGAAACGAGTAAAGAAGAAGCACTGGATGGGCCAGGCGCGGAAGTGGTAGAAGAAGAGCACTACCGTCATATCGTCCGTGTCTTTGATGGCGCTACTAAACGAGCCAATAGACGAATTGGTAAGTTTAAAGAATTTGAGTTTGAGACGGAGCTTGAGGCGAGGGTGTTTATGAATGAATGCCCTGGTCGAAAAGAATATTATAAAATATCTAAACAGGAGGTAAACCGATGACAACATTGACATTTGAAGATAAGTTAGGCTTTATCAAAAAGAACATTGAAGAGCGCGTGAGCAGAGCAGGTGGCGTACCTGAACGACTGTATGAGGATATTGTGTCATTCTTTACAACGTGTGAGTCTGATACAAAAAGTAGGGAGCGTATAGTGGAACGTTTCCGTAAGGCGGATTTTAAAAGAGGATTTTTCGTCTCAATCGACAAAATTATCGGAAATCAAATTTATGCGAGTTTGGGGGCCATTAAGGATCCAGTAGAACAATCTTATTTATTGGCCTTTTTTCTTGAAAATATCCTAATATTGGAATATGCTGAATGCGGATGGGACGTTTTAGCCCCGACCCTTATTCTTCCGATTAAATTTGTGGATGGACAGAGAGAAAAGGAGTATTTAAAAGGTTTCTTGTTAGATATAAGTGATGAAGCTGTTATTGAATTTCATAGACTCTTGCTGTTAAGTTTTGTCGAAATGGTCGAGGCTCACATCCCCTCTATTCGCAACTGTCACTCTCATGACTATTTGGGTCATATTGATTGGGAAGCATTTAAAGCCACCTGCAGGGCAGTGAGACCTGACGGAGATTGCGCGTGCGTAGAAAGTGTAATCACAATTGATTTTTATGTTTCTTTATGAGTAAATGAGCAAAAACTTTGTAACCATATTGGTTTAAGATAGAATAAGGAAGGTAACTATAAAATGAATAGTAATGAAAATAGAAGAAAGTTGGGTATTTGGGATGTTGAGGGCATCATGAGTTTTCTACTCTTTGCCTTTATTCTGGTATCTGTAGCATCTGCGATATCAATAAGTGTTTATATAAATTATGGAACAGGGAATACGATCCATTTACCTTTTGGGTTGAAGGTCTGGATAATTGCGACAGGGTTTCTATTTCCGACTTTTTTTCTTACAAACTCTATCTATTGGTTGTTACATGATTCGAAAAAACTGGGCCTACTAATGGTCTTGTTGTCATTATTCTTTTTCACTGCCCTATCTATACCTACTGGTAATATAGCGATTCAATGTTATAAGCATTTTAAGAATTATAATTCAGCAATGCTTATACAAGATGGTTTGTCTGGGCTTAGTGTTTTAAAAGTTGTGGCAGTGAGCATATTTGTCTTGTTTTGTGGGTTGTTTACTCTGATTTTATTCAACAAAGGGAAGGATGTGTTGCTTTCTAAAGTAAACGAAAGTAAAAATATAAAGCCTTTCAAAGAAGAAAAGGTTTTCATGCAATCTGCGCCTAGCTCTATGCAGCCTGTACGAAAACATAGACAGGTTTTCACGCGCACGACAGGGGTGTTTAATCGCAAAAAGGGAAGAGCCTTAGATTTGGACGAGATAGGTTTATCCTACCGTTCAAAACAGGATATGTTCTCTTCTATGTACTTGGCGCTAGATAAAATCGTGATTAAAGAAAGGACTCTACAGGTAGAAGTTGTTTTAAAAAGGCTGCCAGACAAACCATTTAAAATCAACGTATTGGAATTTGATGGGGATGCCTGGGCTAATTTCAACTTGATCAAAAATTTATTGTTACGGTTCGCACCTGAAGCGGGTGTAGAGGTTGTTGTAGAAAGGTAGGAACCAATATGGATAATGCGAAAAAATGTGAGATATTCTTAACGACTGCTTTAAAAAATATTCGATACGAGGCGATGAAGGCCGATGGAGACCCTGACAAGGTATTTAAACAAATTATTGACTTTTTCATCGGTATTTACGGGCAAGACGAGGTTGAGAAGGCTAGATTTTGGCGCGTGCTCTTAGATAAAGGCGTGACCTTATCTATCATTCAGGAAGATGGTAGGGTGTTAAAAACAAGCCTTGATGGCATTACAGATCCTACTGAGCTGATCTATCTCTTTGCTTTTCTTCATGAATATGTACAGACATTGACATACCGTGAGGATGATTTAGGCAACCGTCCTGCTGCGCTCTTGCTTCCTGTTATGTTTAGAGATAGTGACTCAAGAGAAATGTTGATGAGTCAGACTGATCTTGTCGAAGAAGAAATCAACAGCTACCGACGTGCTCTCCTCTTAGCCTTTGTTCAGGTAGTAGAAGACCATATCCCATCTATTCGGGATCATCACTTACACGGATTGCCGGAGCATTTAGATTGGGAAGCATTTAAAGCAAGTTGCTTAGAGTCTTATGAGACAAATCTCTTCACCTCTTATCTGAAGGGAGATAGCGCGTGCGATGCTCAGTATATGGAGCTAACCTGGAACTAAATAAAATGATAAAAAGTCCTTAAATTAAGGGCTTTTTTTGCATGGAATTGACTAAAAAAGTTGAAATACCACTCAATGAGTGGTATAATATAATCAAGATAAAGATAAAACAAAAAAGAAAGTTGGAAACAAAAATGGCTAAAGACGGAAAATACACTACAACAACAAAAGAAACAACCTTAACAGTCCCTGAAGGACGTGTAGGAAAGTTCGAACTTGTTTACAAACATATCCACCAAGAAGAAGATTTGTCCAGAGTGAATTACTACACACCTGAAAATGAACGTGAAGACAAGCGTATTTACTTTGAGTTTAAAGGATATCAGTTTGAGGCGGTTGCGTATCAATTAAGCAAAAAGAGCGGTCTTACATCCAAAGAAATACTCAAAGGTTTAGAGGAAAACAATCTTGAGCACTATGTAATTGCATATACCAAAATTAACGGAAAAAGCCAAAAAGGCGTGGTAATGCTTACGGCTGGCGAATATCAAGCAATCAAAGATTGGTTTGAATCTGTTAAGCAAATTAAGCCAGAAAACGAAGCTGCAAAAGAGACTGTTGCTGTCACAGAAAAATATGCAGAAGAAATCGCAAAAGCCAAAGAACTTGGCCGCAAAGTTATTATTAAAAGATACGCTCGTGATAGCGAACATCCCGAAAGTGACACAGAGATTGTAACGGTCTATATTAACTCTGATGGGGATATCTCTCAAAGCATCGAATTGATGGATTGAGACCTAAATAAACATGGTTAAATAAAAGGAGGAATACAAAATGTTAGTTGGAGTAAGTCAAAAGAATGACTTTGGATGGTCTGTCCAAGTCGTTAAATTTCCCAATCTTGAATCAGCAGAAGCTTGGTTAAACAAAGAGCAATATGATTTTAGGGATAGGTATATATTTGATGACGAAGAGGAGGCAACAGAACATTTAAAAGAAATACGAAACGCTCGATGGATAAAAGAAGCGCTAAAAGATGCAGATACACTGACTTTGCTTGAAGACGGAGAGTTTGACATCGAAATGAGCGACTCTTATATTTATAAAATGATGACCAGATAGGAGCGAAAAAATGAAATTTGAATTATTTAAAGAGTTATACGACGAGGCGCTAGAAATCGCCTCGCTGGAACTCTACATCGCAGAAAGAGGCTGGCAAGACTGGATGGAAAATTACTCTCCAGATGAGGTGGCCGAGCTCCTAAGTCGCATTTATTATTTGGCTAACAACCCCCTTAAAGACACTAGAGAAGTATCAAGAGCAGAATTTAGTCGTAGGTACAGCATCCCAGTCCGTACGTTGGAAGGTTGGGATGCAGAGGAACGAACAGCCCCAACATACGTCAAGTTGCTGCTTGATTATGCTCAATTCATGGATTTGTGAGATAAATAGAGGCTGCCCTGGTATAAATATAATAAAAGCTCTTATCTAGGGGCTTTTTTTGTTGTATTTCAGGCAAAGAAAGCACGCGCATCCTCTTTGTGAAAAGTAGTAGGAGAAATCATTCAACAAAATTTTATAAATTGAACTGTCAAAGTAGAGAGGGTATATCATTTGATATATAATTGATTTATAAGATAACGAAAGATTATTAAGGGGAACTTGAAAATGAAGAAATTTTATGTAGAGATCAGCAAAGCGAAAACGGGAGCTATTTATGTAGAGGGTAAGTATTACGAAGCGGTTGATACTTACGAAATGGCCTATAGCATTATTTCTAATGAACTGAACGCAAACGGCACAGATGTTTCATACTATGAAGATATGTACCTTGAACAGAATTTTAATGAACAGTATAAAGCAGCCCAAGCAAACGACACGATGGGCGAATTCTTCGATAAAATGTTTGATGGAGTCCTTCAAGAAGAAGACTACAAGAAGCTACTTGAATTACTGGAGAACATCCCAAGCGAATTTGATCCGGAAGAAGAACTTGCGAACTGTCTCGCAAAGAAACATAGCAAATCTGAGTTTTACGGTGATGGATTGAAAGTCATTGCTGAATATCTGGAAGGTCTTTCTCGTAAAGATGCGCTTGACGTTGTGACTTACTACTACTTTAATTTTGGTTTTGGTTATGAAGACCAACTTATCTCAGATATTAAAAGCGACCAGGAGGATGGAGTGTTGTTTGATCGTGTAGAGCGTGTTACTACTATCTAAGAAAGGGAAACACTAGGGGGAATGTATGCGAGTAGATACCAGACAAATAAAATGGCTCCTGAGCCACGAAACAGCTTATCGTATTTCTAAATTAAGCGGTGTGCCGCAGCCGAACATCAGCAACCTGGTCAATGGAAAAAGAAAGGTCTTTAACCTCTCCATCCTCACTGGTTATCGTCTTACTGAGACAGCTTGCTTTTTGCAACGAGAAGTATTAGGAGCTGTCCGGCAGATGATAACTGAAGCTGAAGAAAAGATAGGGGCTTACGGGGGCGACTTTGAAGTGGTCGTCCAATTTAAGGCTAATGGCTATGTAAATAGTTATCAGGAAGCAGGAGGAGAGCATGACGTGAGGGCAAAAGAACTGGACGAGTCCTGTCAAGTTATGACGCTCCAGGAGCTACTAGATTTGCTCTTAGAGAAACGACAAGTCTTAGAGAGTCTACTAGCGCGTGAGAGCGTTGGGAGACCGCTAGGAAAGGAGGAGAATGGCGAATATGAAACGAAAAGAGCTTGAATTTCAATTTCGATACAATGGGTATGTGAAGCTGCCTCGTGATCTTCGGATTTATTACAAACAGGTGGATTCGTCTTTCTTTTGGCGGAAAGATAACTTAACTCCAGCCCAAAAAGCCCTTGTAAAAACCTTGCAACAGGATTATGTCTCCTTTATTGACTACGCCAAAAAGCGTATGGCAGAGTTTGAGGAGCTAGGCTATCCAGATAGTTCTGTCAAACCAAAGGTAGACCAGCTATTAGAAAAGCTGACACGCCTCCATAATCGCCTTGTGGCTTTCATAGAGTCTTTAGGGGGTAAGGCTGGCTATGGTGTCACAAAGGAGCATGAGCGGGTTGTAGAGACGCTGGAGTTCATGCGCTCGCTTTCTCTTTCTTTAGATGGCTAGTGAAACAGGTATATAGTTCTCTATAATTATTGTGTAAAAGAGGTTAATGGTATGAATAAAAAATTTAGTCGTGAAGAAATGTATTTGATTTATGAGGAATTAAAGAGAAAATACAAAGAGATATCAAAAGTAACATTCATTCCTCATGCGGGGAAATATAAAGTTTCTAGTTTTAGGAGTCTTATCCTGTTCGCTTATAATATGCCTGATAAACAGGTCTTATTGACCGTTACAGAAGAAAAAAGCATCACATTTACCATTAAATTGGGTGTTGATTATGTGGATGCAGGCAGTAGTATAGATATCAACGGATTGCCTAGAGAAACTATTAAGTGGGGCTATTTTGAATTTAATAGTAATGACGAATTGCTATCAATGGTTGACATTATGACATCTTTGATTTGATGAGAGAATTGTATGTGAGCCGGTCGTAAAATAATAAAAAGCACTCTAGTTTTGTGAATGTGCCTAGAGTGCTTTTTTGTATAGTGGGGGTTATTTTGGTTTAGATAGGATTTGGTTTTGAGTTTCCAATAATTCGATAATCTCTATTAGTTTGTTGTTGGTTTCAGTTTGAGCATTCAGGAGGGCGCGTGACATCTTGACATCCGCAACCCCTAAAGCCTTCATGCTGTCGTTGTGCTCCCCTTGCTTGTTAGAGTCAAAGCCGAAATTATAGGTATTGGTATTCTCTTTACCAGTATATAGGCCATTGACTCCCAGATTATCCCCTTGGACGATATTGGTAGAGCGGACAAAATGAAATCCTGTATCGAGATCCAGAGGGTTGATGTTTAGAGCCTTACATATAGCAAACACATTCTTAAGCTTGGCATTTAAAAACCCTCTATCAAGGATAGAGACAATCGTGCTGTTGGGAATTTTTATATGTTCTGAAAAGGACTTGATACTCCCGTACTTTGCTAATATGATGTCTTTTACCTTTTGCTCGTTCATGCTTTGTCACTTCCTGTAATTTATCTATATTATAACACACGAAAAAAGTAAAGGAAAGGTGGAAAAAGTGTCAAAAATGGTACATTTGATTTGTTAA
>ERZ773010.2281-NODE-2281-length-11439-cov-18.286894_pt1 | contig 11439 bp, 6 predicted proteins | sample MGYA00580842_ERZ773010 | MGnify/ENA primary metagenome ERZ773010 (study PRJEB29015, sample SAMEA2737982) | human oral metagenome | biome: human oral; feature: human-associated habitat; material: dental | place: China | collected 2107 ...
GTCTTGCCGGGGATCGGCTCGCACTCGCCCTTGCTCCAGTCGCGCACGATGCCGTCCGGCTGCGCCAGCTCCGCCTCGCTGTCATGCCCGAGCGGGGTCGCAGCGATGTTCGTGTACGGCGTGAGCTTTGCGTCCTTTGCCACCTCAGACACCGCCTGTGCCAGCGTGCGGTAGATGTCCCAGTCCGTCCGCGACTCCCAGAGCGGATCGACCGCCGGCTGGAAGGGGTGGACAAACGGGTGCATATCCGTCGAGGAGAGGTCGGTCTTCTCGTACCACGTCGCCGTCGGCAGCACGATGTCGGAGTAGAGCGCGTTGCCCGCCATGCGGAAATCGAGCGAAACGAGGAGGTCGAGCTTGCCCTCGAGCGCACCGCCCGGCTGCATGAGCTCCTCCTTCTCGCGCCACTTCACCTCCTGCGGGCGCGTCGCACAGTCCTCCTCCTGGAAGATGCTGTTCTCCGTGCCGAGGAGGTATTTGAGGAAGTAGTCGTTGCCCTTCGCGGACGAGCCGAGCAGGTTGCACCGCCAGACAAAGAGGTTGCGCGGGAAATTCTCCGGTGCATCGGGGTCTTCCCATGCGAACTGCAGGCTCTTGTCCTTTAGGCTCTTGACGATGTATTCCTTGATGCCATCCGCGCCCTCGAAGCCCGCCGCCTTTGCATCCGCAGCGAGGTCGTTCGAGCCACGGTTGAACGTCGGGTAGGACGGTGCCCACCCGAGACGCGCCGCGAGCACAGCATAGTCCGCCGCGTGGTTGTAGCGTGCGTTTTCGTTCGCCGCCGTCAGTGCGTCCGTCTGGATCTCGTCGCTGCGCCACTGATCCGTCGCAAAGTAGTAGAACGAGGTGGAGTTGAGCAGCTTCGGCGGTGCCTGCCAGTCCGTGCCCGTCATGATACGCGCCCAGCCTTCGTTCGGACGGAGCTTCTCCTGTCCGACGTAGTGCGCCCAGCCGCCGCCGTTGCGCCCCTCGCAGCCCGTGAAGAGCAGGAGGTTGATGATCGTGCGGTAGACCGCATCTGCGTGGAACCAGTGGTTGATGCCGCCGCCCATGATAATCATGGTTCTGCCGTTCGTCTTGATGGCGTTGTCCGCGATCTCGCGTGCCGTCTTGATGACGAGATCGGGCGAAATACCCGTGTACTTCTCCTGCCATGCGGGCGTATACGGCGTGTCGTCCTCGTACGAGCCTGCGCTCTCGCCGCCGATGCCGCGATCAATCGCATAGTTCGCGAGCGTGAGGTCGTAGACCGTCGTGACGAGCACCTCGCCGTCCGCCGTCTTCACGCTGCGCACAGGCAGAGCACGCGTCAGTGTGCGCTCCCTGCGGTCGTTGCCGAAGTACGGCAGCTGCACCTCAACCGTCCCCGTCTTGTCGTCCCAGACGGAGAGACGCGGGCAGATCTCCGCGCCCGTGTCGCGGTTCTCCTCGCGGATGTTCCACTTCTCCTGCGTCGACCAACGCTCGCCGAGCGTGCCGTTCGGGATGACGATCTCGCCCGTCTTGTCGTCCACGACGTAGTAGCGGAAGTCCGCGTGCTTCTCGTCACGCCCCATGTCGCGCGAGGAGAGCATACGCCCGGGGATGTACATGCCGTCCTCTTTCTTCTCGATGCGCACGAGGAACGGGAAGTCCGTATACTTCCGCGTGTACTCGAGGAAGAACGGCGTTGTTTGATCAACGTAGTATTCCTTGAGAATGACGTGCCCCATCGCCATCGCCATTGCGGAGTCGCTGCCCACCTTGAGCGGGATCCACGTATCCGCGAACATCGAGGACTCGGCGTAGTCGGGCGCAATCGACACGACCTTTGTACCTTTATAGCGGACTTCTGCCATAAAATGCGCATCCGGCGTGCGCGTGAGCGGTACGTTCGAACCCCATGTGATGAGGTAGCCCGCGTTGTACCAGTCGCTCGACTCGGGCACATCCGTCTGCTCGCCCCAGATCTGCGGGCTCGCGGGCGGCAGGTCGGCGTACCAGTCGTAGAACGAGAGGCCGACGCCGCCCATCAGCTGCATGAAGCGGATGCCCGCCGCATAGCTCAGCATCGACATCGCCGGGATAACGGAGAAGCCGAAAATGCGGTCGGAGCCGTAGGTATACGCCGTGTAGAGCACGGACGCAGCGATCAGCTCGCTGACCTCCTGCCAGTTCGAGCGCACAAAGCCGCCCATACCGCGCGCCTGCTTGTACTGCTTCTTCTTTGCGGGATCGGAGGCAATGCTCTTCCATGCCTCGTACGCGTTCGGATGCGCCGCACGCGCCTCACGCCAAAGAGCCGCGAGTTCCCCGCGCATATACGGGTACTTCACGCGGTGCGGACTGTAGAGATACCACGAGAACGTCGTCCCGCGCGGGCAGCCGCGTGGCTCGAAGTCCGGCATATCCGGCGCCGTCTCCGGATAGTCGGTCGCCTGATTCTCCCACGCCACAATGCCGTTCTTGACGTGGACGTTCCAGCTGCACGAGCCCGTGCAGTTGACCCCGTGCGTCGTGCGGACCGTCTTGTCGAACGACCAGCGGTCGCGATACATGTTCTCCCATGCGCGCCCGCCCTCGTGCGTCTCATTGTGACCGTCTGCGGATTTCGACGTCGGAATCAGATACTTAAACTTTTGAAAGATACTGCTCACGCCTTCACCCCTCCACTATATTGCCTCTTATGAAAAAGACTTATACACATGATATAATTTTACGATAAGCTGCATCCGATGCATGTGAACAAGATCACAGGAGGTCAATTTTTTATAACTGAAAATTATTCTTTTGATCGCTTTTCTCTATAAATTGATTGAGACGGATTGCCGCATGGCACTTCATTTCTTATTTCATCGGAACAGCAGTCTATGTTATAATGTAAAAAATTGTGAGCAGATGAAGAAAGGCAGCGCGGTCCCGCATGGAATCAAATCCGATCAAAGGCGTCTCGGAAGACAGCAACAAGGCGCTCAATCACAAGATGAAGATCCTGCTCGATATTGGGCAGACGCTGATGGAGAACGGCGCTGACTGTGCGCGGATCATCCGCGATATGCGGCGTGCGGCGGTGCAGCTGCGCATTCCCGCCGAGCAGATCCAGTCACACGTCACCTATACAACACTCATGCTCTGTGTCAGTGATGGCGAACGCTCCTTTACGCAGTTCCGCAAGTGCATGAAGCACGGCGTAAATCTCTCCGTCATCGCCGCCGTCAGCAAGCTCACATGGCGCATCCTGCGCGGAAACACTTCGATCACCCCGATCGAGCGCGCAATCAATCGCATCCGAGAGCGTCCCCTCTGCTATCCTGACTGGGGCATCGCACTCGGTGCTGCCGTTGGTTCCGGCGGATCGTGCAAGCTCTTCGGCGGCAGCTGGCTTGAGGCGCTGATCGCGATGATTGCAGCACTCATGGGATTTATCGCACACCGCATGAGTACAAGGTATGCATTCAACCCATATGCCTGTGCAATGATTACAGCATTTGTCGCAACGCTCTTCGCATGGATGATCCCTGCCGCGTTTGGCCTCGGAACTATGTGGTACGCTCTCGTCGCGTGTACCATCTTCCTCATGCCCGGCTTTCCGTCCATCAATGCGGCGAGCGATATGCTGAACCGCTTTATCACCTCCGGCATGACACGCGCGATGGATACCATGCTCATCATCGGCGGCATGACCTTCGGCATCGCGTTCGCCATCCTCGTTGCGGGCGTTCACAACATCTCCGACGTGCACATACAGCCAACGGACACCTACTTCACTCAGGCACTTGCCGCCATCCTCGCGGCGGGCGGTTTCTCCATCATGTTCAACACACCGAAGAGGCTGCTCGCTATCGTCGCTGTCGAGGGAATCGTAACCATGCTGATCCGCAATGTACTCATGCTCGAGTTTGGCGTGCCGCAGGCGATCGGTTCCTTCGCCGCCGCCGCAGTCGTCGGCATTGCCGCACTCAAGGTCATTCATATCGTACACACCCCGAACACCCTGCTCATTATCCCGCCCGTCATACCTCTCGTCCCCTGCGTGCTCCTCTACCGGCTGCTCTTTGCTGTGCTGCATATCCAAACCATCTCCGTGGAAGAGCTCTTAGAAGCTCTGCGGTTTGGCGTGGACGGCGTTACCATCATCCTCGCCATTGTCGTCGGCGTCTCCATCCCGAATATCTTCATCCAGCAGCGCATCGAGGCGCAGCAGCAGCGCGAGATCAATGACATTATCGCATGCCGCAAAGCTGAGGGTTGAAACAAACAAATCTCAATTGAGACATCAGACATCACTGTGAATCATGTTCGTCCCGCCCCTAATCTGATGCAATCTAACGATATCCCTGCCTATCGTTAAGAAAGTATAAGTCATGAGCATATCTCTGCCAAAAAACCGGATATGAAAAGCTAAAGAGATTCCAAACGCCTAAGATGACGAATGGAATCTCTTTTTTATCGCTCAAGTGATTTGAGTGCTGCCTGTTCTGCATGAATGAGTGTGGTATCAAAGAGTGGAATATCGGTATCGGACTGTCTGACAAGGAGCCCGATTTCCGTACAGCCGAGGATGATGCCCTGTGCACCATCTTGAGCAAGTTTCATGATAATGTCCAAATATATGTCTTTGGACTGTTCCGAGATTTTTCCGAGGCACAGTTCATCGTAAATAATTCGATTGACGACATCGACATCAGCGTCATTTGGAATGACGACCTCAATCCCCTGTTCGATCAAAATATTTTTATAGAAATCCTGCCGCATGGTGTATTTCGTGCCGAGCAGTCCTACTTTCTTAATACCCTGTTTCTGCAGTTCGGCTGCGGTCATATCAGCGATATGCAGGATTGGGATATGAATTCTCCTGCCGATTTCAGGCGCTACCTTGTGCATCGTATTGGTGCAGATTACGATATAATCCGCCCCCGCCCGTTCCAATGCTTGTGCGGCTTCAGATAAAATATCCGCACTTTTATCCCATTCCCCGCTCGCTTGATATTTCTCAATTTCATCAAAATCGACGCTGTATAGAATACATTTTGCAGAGTGCAGACCACCCAGCTGCTTTTTTATCGTTTCGTTGATGACCTGATAGTATGTCACGGTGCTTTCCCAACTCATACCACCGATCAGTCCTATTGTTTTCATCATATCACCTCTGCCATTACGATAGCACCGCCCGTCCGTCATGACAAGGTAAAAATTGTAGGAAGGACAATTCACCCCGCTCTGCCTTTATTCTTCCTATAGGATCAATGTCTCCGTCTGCGGCGGGATCGTATTTTCCTCCATCAAATCATGAACAATCCGCAGTCCGCGCGCCAGCTCCTCATTCGTTGGCGGCGAGCAGAGGGCAAGACGGATAAAGGAATGCTCCGCCTCGCTGCCGACGGCAAAGTGATCCGACGAGAGGACACGCACACCGCGATGCTGCGCCTGCGCCTCAAAATTCGCCCCACCGCATCCCACAGGCAGCGGCATCCATTGGAAGAAGCTGCGTGTATTCCCCGTATGTGCAGGGAAGATCCCTCGAAAGATGTGATTGCGCTCCTCTGACATCCGACATTTCTCTCGCATTATACGCTCCGCTGCGCCGCTTTCAATCAGATCTGATGCGATCTCCGCACTCAGCGGCGGGATCGCCATGCTGATGCTGCGCGCCGCTCTCCGAATGAGCTGCCTAAAATGCGCTGGAACAAGCATGTATGCAACACGCAGTCCGGGGCAGGTAAGTTTTGAAAGACTGTGCAGATAAACGGACTGCCGCGGGAGGAGCACGGTCATGGGCGCAGCGTTCCCGCGTGCCGTAAAGCCGTAGGCATCGTCCTCAATCAAAAGGATGTTGTGCTTACGCAGCACTGCTGCAATATCCCTGCGCCGCTCCTCAGGCATGACGATGCCAGTCGGATTCGCGCAGGACGGCATAAGATAGATACCCTTGATGTTTATCTGCTGATGCTGCTGCGCGAGCGCATCCGGCAGCATCCCGTCCACATCTCCCTTGATGGGGATGAGTCGGATGTTCAGCTGTTTTGCAAGGCTGATGAAATTCGCATACGTATACCTGTCCACCGCAATTCGAGCCCCTGCATCGAACAGCGCAGTGAGTACGATTGCAAGTGCACTCTGCGTTCCGGCAGTAAGGAGGAGATTCGTCGGCTCTGCCGCAAGAGAAAAACGCGCGAGCCAGCGGCACGCAGTCCGTGCATGACGGTCCTCATCCTCTGCACCGAGAAGCGCAAAGAGGTGCGCTGCCTCCCTGCCGCGCAGAATCTCCCGTGCAGTATCTGCAAGAATCTCGCTAAGCGCATCGTAGGGATGTATGCTGCCAAGTTCGATAAGGGGCTTTTTCGTATCTCCTGTTGTATTCGACAACGCTGCATTCGGCGAGACGAACGTCCCGCGCCCAATAACTGCATAGACCAGCCCCTTGTCCGTACAGAGACGAAAGGCGCGCGTCACCGTGCTCAGATTAAGATCGAGGAAGTCGGCAAGCTCCCGCTGCGGCGGGAGCTTTGTATGCGGCGGCAGTCGTCCGCTGAGGATATCACGTTCAAGCTGAACGGCAAGCGCACGATAAAGCGGAGGATGGAGCCCCGCGCGTGCGGGACTCCATGTCATCGGATAATCATCGAACGAATTGATGGGCATAGGACATCTCCTACAACATTGTCATACATACAATTTTACTGTTGAAATCATACAATGAGCAGTCTAACATAATAATTGTATGCATTATATCACAAAGGGGATGCCAGTGGAGATAAAAAACAACGTTACTTCAACGTGCACAGCGATATCCGCCTCACTTTATATCCTGCCCTTTATCCTGGTCGGCTCGTTTCTGTCCATCTTCGACCAGTTCGTTATCAATGTCGCCGCCCCCGCCATCATTTCTTCCTTACATCCGTCGGCTGCAGAATTCGAGGGCATTATGAGCGGCTATGCGCTCGTCTACGGCGTTGGGCTGGTTGTCGGCGGACGCCTTGGTGACCGTTTCGGACGGCGGCGTATCTACCGTCTCGGGCTTTTTCTTTTTGCCGTGACCTCGGTGCTCTGCGGTGCTGCTCAGACGGCACCGCAGCTTGTTGTCGCACGCCTGCTGCAGGGGCTTTCGGGCGCCGTCATGGTGCCGCAGGTGCTCGCACTGATCCGCGTCGCCTACGAAGGAAATGCGCGCATGCGTGCGCTCTCCGCGTTCGGCGTATCCATTGGTCTTGGGCAGATCATGGGGCAGGTACTCGGTGGCTGGATTCCCGCATGGGATATACTAGGGCTTGGCTGGCGCATGATCTTCCTCGCCAATATCCCCGTCTGCCTTATCGCTGCCACGGAATGCGCTTCTCTCCCCTCGGACACAAGCACAACGCTCCCGAAACACAGAAAACAGCTCGAAAATCCCCTTCGTCTCTTTCTCCGGCGCGGCTATACGCTCGGGATTCTCCTGAATGTATGTCTGTACGCCGCCATTGTTCCATTCTTTGTCGTACTCGGTCTCTATCTGCAAAATGTCTGCAAACTCCCACCGCAGACGGCAGGGCTCGTCTTTATGTCCGTCGGCATCGGATTCGTCCTCGCCTCGTCTGCCGGTCCCATACTTATGCGGAAATACACACCGCCGCATACACTGATCTGCGGAACACTCTGCACTTCCGTCGGAATCTTCGCCATTCTGCTTGGTGCGAAAACGGGGGTGTCTGCAACGCTCCCCTTTGTCGTCCTTTCCCTGCTCCTCCTCGGTCTCGGCAATGGAACGGTGATCCCCATCGCAACAGGTGTCGTGCTGCGATACCTTCCGAAAGAGATCGCGGGCATGGGCGGCGCGATTTTGACGACAGGGCAGCAGCTCGCAGGTGCTGTCGGCACTGTGCTTGCGGGTGCGCTTCTCTTGACGGACGGAAATCCCCCCGTATCTGCTGCTGCCTATGTGAACGGACTTGCCGTGCAGGTGAGTGCTGCGTTCGCCGCACTTTTATGTGCTGCTTTGCTCAGCCGCATTCCCGCCCCCACGCAATAAACAGCAGTAAAGTCGCAAATTTCTCTTGTTATACGTTTCATTCTATCTTATCATTGATAATAGGTTTTATTCGCTTTATATTTTTGGAGGATATTCCTATGGAGAATACAAGTCCCATGAAGCGGCTTTGGCAGCTTTCCGCCGCGGAGCACGGACGGCTGCGCACTGCGATTGCGCTTGCAGCACTTGGCGTGCTCGCAGGGATTGTTCCCTACTGGGCAGCAGCGGAGATGATTACATCGCTCCTCTCCGGCGCATCAGAATCGCGCACCTGTCTCATCCTGTGCCTCGCCGCATTCGTCGGCTATGCCCTGCGCAGCATCCTCTATGCCGAGGCACTGGCGCTGTCGCATCGTGCGGCATTCGCCGTGCTTCGTGACATCCGCACACGCGTACTCGAAAAGCTGCCGAAGCTTCCGCTCGGAGTTGTGATCGATCATACAAGCGGCGAGATGAAGCACACGATCGTCGATCAGGTCGAGAACATGGAGCGCACAATTGCACATCTGTGGCCGGAGATGACGGCAAATACGTTTGGCCCCCTCTGCATCTTCGTCTACCTGCTCGTCCTCGACTGGCGCATGGCACTGCTCTCGCTCGTCTCCATCCCCGTCGGCATGGTCTTTATGGCGATCGTCATGCACGATTATGAGGAAAAATATGCAGGCGCGGTAAAAACCACGGACGAGATGAACTCTGCCATTGTCGAGTACATCGGCGGCATTGAAGTTATTAAAGCGTTCAATCAGGGCACGGCATCCTATGAAAAGTTCTCAGAAAAGGTGCGCGCAAACGCCTCCTATTACTATCACTGGATGCTGCACTGTCAGCTGCCGATGTCCATCAGCAAGGTCGTATCCCCGACGACACTCATCACGATACTGCCCGCGGGCTGGCTACTCTATCAAAGCGGCAGTCTGCCGATGGGTGTTTTTATCCAGACGATCATCCTCTCTCTCGGGATCGCAGGACCACTGCTCGCATCAATGACATTCATTGATGCGCTCGCAAAGGTCGGCACAACCGTCGGCGCCGTGGATGCTTTCCTCTCTGCCGAGGAGCAGCACCACCCATCCGAACCGATCTCGATTGAGACAACGGACATCTCCGTGGAGCACGTCTTCTTTGCATACGACGGAACGACCAATGTCTTAAACGATATCAGCCTGACCATCCGTGCGGGCACACTGAACGCCTTCGTCGGAGAGAGCGGCAGCGGGAAATCGACACTCGCACGTCTGATCGCCGGCTACTGGGATGTGTAAGACGGGACGATCCGCATCGACGGACACGATCTGAAGGATATCCCGCTTACACAGCTCTACGATATGGTTTCCTTTGTCGCACAGGATACCTATCTCTTCGACGACACGATCCGCGCGAATATCCGTCTTGGCAAAACTTCAGCGACCGATGCACAGGTCGAACGTGCGGCAGAGCTTTCGGGCTGCGCCGACTTCATCCAAAAGCTTGCCCACGGCTATGATACCGTTGTCGGCAGCGGAGGCAGTCAACTCTCGGGAGGCGAGCGCCAGCGCGTCGCCATCGCGCGCGCCATGCTGAAGGATGCCCCCATTGTCATCCTCGACGAGGCAACAGCGTACATCGACCCGGAGAACGAGGTCCTCATCCAGCGCGCCGTCGCGCAGCTGATCGCGGGGAAGACTGTCATCATCATTGCGCATCGTCTCTCCACCATCACCGATGCGGACACGATCTTCCTCATCGCAGGCGGCGCAGTCGCAGCAGAGGGAACACACGCGCAGCTGCTCGACGATTGCCCGGAGTACCGCGGCATGTGGCAGGCACACATCAGCGCAAAGGACGGTGAAGAAAATGATTGACGCACTCCGAAAAATCTGGGCGTTTGCAGGGAGCGAGCGAAAAAATCTCAACCACTCGGTACTGCTCGGCGTCCTCTATGCCATGTTCCATGCGCTGCAGATTGCGGCGCTCTATATCGTCCTAAAAGGACTCATCGAGCACGCGGACGGCGTGGAAACCGCGATGGAGTCACTTGCGATTCTCGCCGTCAGCATCCTCGGGCGATCTGCCGTCGAATACATTTCGCAGCTGCAGCGCGTTCATGCGGGCTACTTCATGGCAGCAAACAAGCGTATCGCCATCGGCGACCGTCTCAAACGCGTCCCGATGGGCTATTTCAACGAGACAAGCCTCGGCCGCATCACGGGCATCGCGACAACCGTACTCGGTGACGTGGAGGAAACTGCTTCGATGGTGCTCGTACGCACGCTGACCGGGTTCCTCAACACACTCATTCTCATCCCAATGGTCTTTGCCTTCGATTGGCGCATCGGCGTCATTTTCATCACAGGTATCACTGTCTATCTGCGTGTCACAGCAGCGATGGAGGCGAAGTCCCGGCTGCTCGCACCGAAGCGGCAAGAAGCGCAGGCAGCGCTCGTCGAAGCGGTGCTCGAGCAGCTGCACGGTATGCACGTCATCAAGGCATTCAATCTCACAGGCAAGGGAGATGAGCGCGTGCGTGGGGCGCTTGCGGAGAGTGAACGCGCCAACCTTGCGATGGAGCGGCTCTTTACGCCCTACGTGATCGCACAGGAACTCACCCTGCGTCTCTTCAGCGTCCTGATCATCGCCGCTGCGCTCTACGCCTATCTCACCGGAACGATGGAACTGCTGAATGTGCTCATGTGCATTGTATTCTCCTTCATTGCCTATGAACAGCTCGAATCCGCGGGGAGTGCCCTTTCCCTCCTCCGTGTCGTCTGCGCCTCTATTGATGAGGCGAATGAAACGGATTCTGTCCCGCAGCTGGGTGCAGAGGGGCGTGATATCGTCCCCGCACGCCATGATATCGCATTTGACCGCGTATCCTTTTCCTACGGAGAAAGACCGATCCTCCGCGATATTTCCGCAACGATCCCCGAACGCAGCCTGACCGCGATCGTCGGTCCCAGCGGCTCCGGCAAAACAACCCTATGCCATCTCATCGCGCGGTTCTGGGATACGGATGCGGGCATAATCTCCATCGGCGGGCACAACATCAAGGAATACACGCTTGCGTCCCTGATGGCGCAGATCAGTATCGTATTTCAGCGCGTCTACCTCTTCCACGATACAATCGAGAACAACATCCGCTTTGGGCGGCCGCAGGCGAGCCGCGCAGAGGTCATTGCGGCAGCAAAAAAGGCAGCGTGCCATGATTTCATCATGCAGCTGCCGAACGGATATGAAACAGTGGTCGGCGAAGGCGGTGCAAGCCTCTCCGGCGGCGAAAAGCAGCGCATCTCCATCGCCCGTGCCATCCTTAAAGACGCGCCCATCATCATCTTTGACGAGGTGACGGCGAACGTCGATCCGGAGAACGAAGATCGGCTGCAGCAGGCAATCGAGGCACTGACGCGGGACAAGACCGTCATCATGATCGCCCATCGGCTGAACACGGTTCGAAACGCCGCGCAGATCCTCGT
>ERZ773010.2287-NODE-2287-length-11412-cov-5.577265_pt1 | contig 11412 bp, 6 predicted proteins | sample MGYA00580842_ERZ773010 | MGnify/ENA primary metagenome ERZ773010 (study PRJEB29015, sample SAMEA2737982) | human oral metagenome | biome: human oral; feature: human-associated habitat; material: dental | place: China | collected 2107 ...
CCGCTTTTAGAACTAATGGCAATGAAAAAGTGCAAGACACGCATCAGGTGTCTTGCACTTTCCTTTTTATTCGCACCATTAAAGGTGGAGTTACAGTAAGGCTTGGAACTTCGCGTCCAGAGTTTCCTTGTTGGTTGCACCAACAAATTTGTCTACCAACTGTCCCCCCTTGAAGAACAGAATGGTGGGAACGCTACGCACGCCGAACTCTGCGGCAACCTCGTTGTTCTCTTCTACGTCGCATTTACCTACAACAATCTTACCGTCGTAGTCGTTAGCTAGCTCAGAGATGATGGGGCCAAGCATCTTGCAAGGGCCGCACCAAGTTGCCCATAGGTCAACTACCAATGGCAATTCGCCATTTTTGTAACTCTCGAAGTTTTCTGATGTGATCTTTACTTCCATAATGATGTATTCCTTTTTTATTTGTTATTAATCAATATTGGGTTTGTTTTGTCCAATTAACTCAATGCAAACACTGTGCCATAAAAAGCCTTTTGTTGGCTTCCCCTTCCCTACCCAGGTAGCGTAAACGTGGCCAATGCCCATTCCCTACACATTATATATATCGTGAAAGAAAAGACGATGCCTCGCGTTCATGTGCCCAAACTTCTGTCAGCGACATGTAAATCTGTCACGAAAGGCTGTCAAATTAGTTCACCTTATAGCTCATGTGCGGGTCGCTCTCCACGTAATTAACCAGCGTTCGTCCCACCCTGATAGGTGGAATGTTTGATTTTAGTAGCAGCGTATGATTGCTTTCGCTATCGTATACCTCGAAATAGAGCTGCGTTTGACCCGGACTGTCGCTCACCATTGTCACAATGTCGTTCACCACCGTTTGGTCGATGTGAGCGCTATCCACCTGAATCGTAAACCGTTCCACCCGCTTATCGTAAGTGGTTTGTAGGTATTCGATGTTCGCCACTTGAAGGTCTACAAACGAACTAGTGGGGTATTTCTGTGTAAATCGGCACTTCACGAAGACCGTTCTGCCAACTTCGAACATGCCATTCCATCGTCCCCATTCCTCACCAAAGAATGCTAGTTCGCCAGAACCTGAGTAATCTTCGATGGTTACAAAGCCGCAGGGTTTTCCCATCTTAGTGACAGCTGAGCGCGTATTGGTCACCATGCCTGCCAAAGTTACCTCTGCCTTCTGTACGAGTGCCATTTTGTCTTCCAGTTCGTTACATCCTGTGTTGCACATAGCCTGCAGCACAATCTTATAATCGTCTAACGGATGTGCCGAAAGATAAATGCCGACAAGGTCGCGCTCTTTGTTCAGACGTTCGATGCTGCTCCAACGCTCGGCCTGAGGCACGGGCGGAGTGGCCACTTCAACAGCGTTGCTGTCGCCGAACAGCGAATTTCGCATCTGCTGTTGTTCCATTTGGAATAGCTGCCCATAGCGGGTGAGGTTGTCGATAAAGGTAGACCCCTTACTGTCTATCCCGAAATAGCTTTCGCGGGCAATGCCGAAGCTGTCGAAACCGCCACTCAATGCCAAGCTTTCGATGGCCTTTTTGTTCACCGAACTTAGGTTCACGCGTTGTACCATGTCGAACACCGAGGTGTAAGGTCCGTTCTTTTCGCGTTCTTGAATAATGGCCTGAGCCGCCGCATCACCCATTCCCTTGATGGCAGCAAGTCCGAAACGTATCTCGCCATGCTTGTTCACGCTGAATTTCAAGCGCGACTCGTTCACGTCTGGCCCCAACGTCTTAATGCCCATCACCCTGCATTCGTCCATAAACTTCGTGATGTCGGCGATGTTGGCAAGGTTTCGGCTCATCACGGCAGCCATATATTCGGCGGGATAATGCGCCTTGAAGTATGCCGTTTGGAAAGCCACCCACGAGTAGCATGTGGCATGACTCTTGTTAAAAGCATACGAAGCGAACTTCTTCCAGTCTTCCCAAATCTTGTTGAGCACCTCTTTGGGATGCCCGTTTTTCATCCCACCCTCGTAGAATAGCGTCTCCAGCTTGTCCATTTGCGCAATGAGCTTTTTACCCATTGCCTTTCTCAGCGTGTCGCTTTGTCCGCGAGTAAAGTTTGCCAACTGTCTAGACAGCAACATCACCTGCTCCTGGTACACCGTAATTCCATACGTATCTTTGAGGTATTTCTCCATGCAAGGGATGTCGTACTTCACCTTTGACGGGTCGCGCTTACGTGCAATGAAATCAGGAATGTAGTCCATGGGCCCTGGGCGATAAAGGGCGTTCATGGCAATGAGGTCTTCAAACACCGAGGGTTGCAGCTCGCGCAAGTATTTTTGCATGCCAGCCGACTCGAATTGGAACGTTCCGATGGTTCGTCCTTCGCAATATAGCTGGTAAGTTTTTGGGTCGTCGATGGGTATTTTCTCCAAATCGATGGTCTCTCCAGTAGATATACGCACGTTTTCAACGGCCTCTTTCAGGATGGAAAGTGTTTTCAAGCCCAAGAAGTCCATCTTGATAAGACCCGTTTCTTCAATAACATGCCCGTCATATTGCGTACATAGCAACTTATGTCCTGGGTCGGCCTTGTCTTCGGCAGTAGAAACGGGCACCCAATCGCTTATCGCGTCGCGACAGATAATGGTTCCACAGGCGTGAATACCCGTTCCGCGCACCGTTCCTTCCAACATCTTGGCGTACATCATGGTGTTGCGCAGCCCCTCATCTGCCGATGCTTCCGCCTCGCGCAGCTCTGGAATGGCCTTAATAGCATTGGCCACGCTCATCTTCATCCCATCAGGCAGTTTGTCGGGAATAAGCTTGCACAGGTCGTTCACAATCTTCAGCGGAACCTTCTCTACGCGTCCAACGTCCTTGATCGAGTTTTTCGTGGCCATCGTTCCGTAGGTAATGATGTGCGCCACCTTGTCGTGTCCGTACTTATCTTCCACCCATTCCAACACGCGTCCACGTCCGTCGTCGTCGAAGTCGGTATCGATATCAGGCAATGAGATACGGTCGGGGTTAAGGAAACGTTCGAAAAGCAAGTCGTATTTGATAGGGTCTATCTTCGTTATGCCTAAACAATAGGCTACAACAGAGCCTGCTGCCGACCCACGACCAGGTCCAACCATCACGTCGAGTTCGTTTTGGGCCGTATTGATAAAGTCTTGCACAATGAGGAAGTAGCCAGGAAAACCCATCGTTTTCATGATGTGCAGCTCGAAGTTCACACGTTCGCGCACCTCCTCGGATAGCGGTTCGCCATATAGTTTCTTTGCTCCATCGTATGCCAGTTTGGCCAGATAGTCGGCTTCGAACTTAATTCGATACAGCTTTTCGTATCCTCCCAGCTTCTTAATCTTGTCTTCACCCTCCTCAGGTGGCAGTTGGTTTTGTCCGTTTTCGTCGGATGTGAACTCGTCATACAGTTCTTTTTCCGATATGCGTTCTCGCCATTGCTCCTCTGTTCCAAAGTCTTCGGGAATGGGGAAGAAAGGCATAATGGGCGAATGGTCTATCGAATAGGTTTCCACCTTATTTAATATCTCCACCGTGTTGCGCATGGCTTGGGGTAAATCGCCAAACACCTCGTTCATCTCTTCGCGTGTTTTAAACCACTCTTGCTTAGAGTATAGCATACGCGTGGGATCGTCTAGGTCTTTGCCAGTTGAGAGACAGAGCAGGTGATCGTGAGCTTCGGCGTTCTCTTGGTCAACAAAGTGGGCGTCGTTTGTACACACCACGTTGATGCCCATCTCTTTTGCCATCTCCAACATCACCTTATTGGCGCGCTGTTGCAGAGGGTACGCCTCGCGATTGGCACGTATATACGGGTCTTTTACCTCGTGGCGTTGCAGCTCCAGGTAATAATCGTCGCCAAAAACACGATGATACCACTGTGCAGCCTCACGTGCGCCCTCGATGTCGTTCCTCAAAATCTTACGCGGAACTTCGCCCGCGATACACGCAGAGCAAACAATCAGTCCCTCGTGATAGGTCTCCAAGTCCTCGCGGTCGGTTCTGGGGCGCATGTAATAGCCGTCTACCCACGCCCGCGACACCAGCTTTATCAGGTTTTTATATCCCGTATAGTTCTTCGCCAGCACAATCAGGTGGTAGCCACTCATGTCTCCATTCTCCTTCACCTTATCTGTTTTGTGGTGTCGCGCCACATACATCTCGCATCCGATGATGGGCTTAAACGCGGGCAAACCTTCTTCTTTGCGTTTGGCATTAACCTTTTTGCAGTAGTTATAAAACTCTTTTGTGCCGAACATATTGCCGTGGTCGGTTAGCGCCATTCCGCCCATGCCGTTGGCTATGGCCTTATCCACGAGGCGTTGTATGCTCGATTGGCCGTCGAGTATCGAATAATAGGTGTGCACGTGAAGGTGAACGAAGTCTTCCATTTTTGTCTTTCTTGTTTCCTGACCAATTAAATTTCAGCCTCAAAGTTACGCCATTTTATCGATACGAGCAAGCATAAGCATAAAAACAATGTCCTAAAAAGGCATTGCTGCATGGCGTGGAGCGCGTCCAAGAGTTCGTCACATATACACGTGCCAACGGCAATGTACATAGATAAAGGTAAATACTGAAGGGTGACGAGACCTTCGCTACTGCTTGTGTAATTCGAAAGGATTTCCGAAGTATGTGAATGTGTAAGCTTCATTTGTGCAATTCTTTATTGTTTCCAAATACAAAGATGAGAATAAAATAGACCTACACGTTTATAGGACACTACGCGTCTGATACTAGCTTGGCGCTATTTAGGCGGTTCATTCCACAGCCCATTACCACCAACAGCTCACCCTTCCGTCCTCCAAACAGCATCTTTCATTCCTCACCCGATAAGCTCTTGCAGTGAGCTTTTTAACCTCCCGCCTTGTTACAGCTAAGATGGACTCCTGTTCCGGATAAGTTGGAACAGTGTTCCAATTCAACTGGAACGGCATTCCAGATGAGATGGAACAGGCGTCCAAAACAGATATAACACGACGCTTAATGTAATAATGCATCATCAGGGCTTAGAAGGCGAATCCCCGGAACGATGAAAATGCGAACGACGGAATGGCTAATTGGTGAGTTCAGGATAAGATACCATGCCTTTTGGACAAGACTGGACTGGTCAAGAAATGGCTATCATTAAGATTCGTTATGTAAAATTTTGATACGCGCCTCTTAGGTTTAAAGAGGGTTAATTTTTTGATCTTCGCATTCCTTTTTCTTGATTTCTTGGGGTTAAATGTCTAGATTTGCAACATCAACCACGTTTGGCCGCGTTCCTTATGTCCTGCCATGGAAAACAGCTGCGCATGAGGGGCTGAGGCGGAATCAGGCGGCGTTGACGGCGTTCTCTTTTCGTTGCCCTCGCGCATGGGGGCAATGGAAGGACAAGACGCATCGTGTAAATATTCAACAACAACCTAAAACAAGATTTATGAGTTCATTCAGAGCCACATTGGAAATGGGAGGAAAGGAGTACGACGTTCTGTATTCCAACTACGAGTTCAAACGCAACACGGACGCCAAGGGCAAGCCCGCCTCGAGCGTTACGGGTGGGTACGTGTCGGTGACGGTCGAGTCTACGGAGGACACGACGGCCATCGAGGCTATGCTCAACAACCAGTTCAAGACGGTCGACGGCAAGATCGTCTACAAGAAGACGGACGAGGACGCCAAGATGAAGGAGATCGAGTTCAAGAACGCCTACATCGTTCACTACAAGGAGACGTTGGACACGACCAACGACGTTCCCATGACGATCGCGATGACGCTCTCTGCGGAGACGCTTACCGTCGGCAACGCGGAGCTTGACAACCGTTGGGCTAAGGTGTGACGCCGCCTCTTGCGGGCCTTTCGCCGTCTTGGACATGTCCGATGGCGTAAGGCCCGTTTGCCTTTCGGGTCGTCTCCCGGGCATGGCGTTCGACTTGGCCTTTCCCCAATCTCGCAATCCCCGAGTTCCCTGACTCGCGTCCTCGCCTCCGCGCTGCGAGGCATCCGCAACACATATCCCCATAACCCAATAGCAATCACGACATGTTAGCACTACACGACAACGTCGCCGTCAGCATCGACGGCAAGCGCCTTCACTCCTTCAAGTCGCTCAGGCTTCACCAGCCCATCAACGACCACCACCGCTTCGAGCTTTCGTTGGACCTCGACTCCGTGAGCGAGCGGTACGTCGAGGGCTTCAAGGACGGTACCGAATGGCTCGGCAAGCGCTTGCTCGCCTACGAACAGTCCGACGGCTCGCCGCTCTTCCTTGGCGTGGTGGCTAGGGTGAGCGCCCGTAAGGACAGCCTTGACGGGGGCCGCCTGTGCGTTTCTGGTTTTTCCACCACCTACCTGCTCGAGAATGGTGAGAACTGCCACTCGTGGCTTGACTGGACCTTGGCGGACATCGTTGGCGAACTGTGCGAGAAGGCGGGCGTCAAACTTCTGGCCAATCCGGAGAACCGTGACCCCGTGGGATACGTCTGCCAGTACAACGAGTCGGACTTCGACTTCATCCGCCGCCTTGCCTGGAAGTACAAGGAGTGGCTTTACTACGACGGTACGCGGCTTGTCTTCGGCAAGCCCGAGCTTCCCGATGCGGTCGGGCTTGAGTTCGAGCGTAACCTGATCAGCTTCGAGACGGGGGTGCAGACGCTTGCTCGTCCCGCCAAGGTATTCTCTTACGTCTCGAAGGACGACCACGGCATGGCCGAGCCCACGCCGGACAAACCCTCGGGCCTTGACGAGCTCGGGCACAAGGCTTTCCGTGCCTCGATGGAGCTGTTCAGGGAACCCGCGCTGCAGTACGCCCACTCCCGCGTTCACCACATGAAGGAGATGGAGCTTTACGTGAAGAAGAAGCAGGAGGCGGAGACGGCCGAGTCCCATTACGTTGAGTGTTCCACCAAGGGCGTCTGGCTGTCGGTGGGCAGTGTGGTCAAGCTCTCCTGTTCGTTCGGCAAGCGCATCGGCAGCGTGGCCGACGCCTCGATGGGCGAGTTCCTGGTTATCGACGTCACGCACGAGGTCGGCGACGACCGCTTCTACGGCAACAGCTTCCGTGCGATACCTTCGGTTGCCCGTAGCCTTCCCGTTCGCGACGTGGGCCGGTCTGTTGCCGAGACTCAGGTCGCTAGGGTCATCGGCAACGCCGACCCCGACGGCAAGGGTCGCGTGCAGGTCCAGATGAATTGGCAGACGGGCAACATGCGTACGGGTTGGATACGCGTGATGACGCCCGACGGCGGCGGCAGCGAGAACGTGCCCACGAACCGCGGTTTCGTTTTCATCCCCGAGGTTGGCGACCACGTGCTTGTGGGTTTCAGGCATGGCGACCCCAACAGGCCGTACGTGATGGGCAGCCTCTTCAACGGACGGACAGGTAAGGGAGGAGGGCAAGACAACTGCTGCAAGAGTATCAGTACGCGCAGTGGCCACACCTTAGAATTAGATGATTCTCCTTCATCTCTAGGCATTACAATAAAAGACATAAGAGGGAATTATATGCACATTGATTCGGGGGAAGACCGCATCGTTGTCAATGCGATGAAGGACCTGACACTGAATGTGGGCGAGACATTTACGGTAAACTGCAAGAATACAAACATTCTTGCACGGGAATCCATCAACGTTAACGCAGAAGAAAATGTGAACTGCATCTCAGGGGAAGACATGACATTGCAAGCTAACCATTCCTTGACAGAGATGGCATCTGAAAGCTATACCTTATCTGCTAACGACTCCAATATCCGCATAACCAATGCGCACAGCGTGCAAGCGTCGAGCGTTTCCGAAACGGCGGAAAAGGTTAGCATCGACAGCACGATAGAAGACATGGACTTGTCCTCTCCGAAGAAAGTTAATATTAAAAGTTCCGACAAGATCAATCTTTTCTGACAATGCATATCCCATGTCTGAACTTGGTGAGACCGTATGACATCTATGGTACGATAAGGGAAACCATGGATGCGGGCGAAGTTTATGGAGCTACGTGTACAGTTTCCATTAAGCACGACTACAGCTTGTTGGGTAGCCTTTCTAAGGCTGTGTGCAGCTTTGTCGATGATGAAGACGGATACGAAGGGTCGAATTTGGATGCGTTTGCCAAAGATGCGCGAGAAGCCTTGAATCCATTCTGTCTGAAACTGAATGGGAATAGGGTATGCTGTAGCCTTTTGGAGCATGATGCAATACGTCGGAAATGGGAAGACTTGCTTCCAGCCATGCGGTCAAAATACTCTGGTGATTGGATAGACGGACAATTGCAGGCAATGGATAAACGTATACGTGACAGTGACGGTTTGTGTCTTTCGATTTGTAGGCATTTCATTTTTGCCGAGTGGTTTATGAGTAATGTATTTGACATTGAGTTCACAGATGATTATGGGACGAGGGAATGGACTGAATATGGTTTCGGAATCCCAATCACATTAAGGCAGGAGTGCTTTTTAGAAAAGAAAGGCGATAAGCAGACGTTAACCATGGGAGGCACAGCAAATCTAGAATCTGGATACGCTAACACAGGCGTGCTGCGTAGCGACTATAAGAAAGAAAGTGGGCAACCTGTGATTTTCGAGCAGCATACGGTGTGGAAAGGTGAAAACCTCTCCCTATTGCCCGACAGTATCGAAAGCCTATACACGCTAAGCGTGCGGGGAAAAATGTTCAGGAGAATAATGATAGAACTTAAATTCAAAGAGTCACATGAACACTGACGGGAAAGAGAAGAAAACCCAGAATAGGGAATTGGTAGGTGAGAGCATCGAGATTATTGGCGATCAAGCGCTCTGCCAATGCGTCAACGGGAGCGTGCAGGTCCCATTGAAGGTGACGAGTCAGCAGAAGTTTTACTGCAATAATGCATCGAGGCTCATTGCCACTAACGGCGACAAGGATGGTCGCTCGCTGAACTTCGGTAGTTGCAAGGCAAGAAACGATTCACCCTGCATGGCCATGGTTCAATGGAAGCATTTTTATGATAAAATCCTCTTTGGCAACACGCTTTCTCCCCTTACGATGAAAAGTCAGGGTATATGCACGTTTGGTGGAACCGTCTCGTTCGTCACTTCTGGACAACAGATTGTGGTTAAGCCGCCCTGTTCTGTTGGCGAGGCCAGGCGGATAGTACATACCAACCCACTCTTTAAGGAAGAGGACATGAAGGGGAAGACTAGCGTAAAGCCCCAAAGGGATGACGCACCCGTGGAGCGACGTGTTTCTAAGGCCTTTGTTACATCCGTGCGGGTAAATGGGAAGACATACGTTTCGCCAAGAGCGTATGACAATGGACCGCTCGTATTTACTAACACGCTGACATCTGGTGCAGACGACTCGGTGGTGGTGAAATGGGACGTAACGTGTAATGGCAAGGATGTCGCCACAGGCCTGTCGGTTTCTCCGCCAAGGGAGTTGTTCGCGAAAGAGGGCGAGTACAAGGTGTTCGCATACGTGAAAGAACGTGGCAGTAGGGAAGGTGGCGGATACGTCACTGTCGATGTGTCATGCCCCACTTTCGTGTCACTGGGATGGGAAAATGCCAATGGGGAGGCGGTTCACCTTGTCGGAAAGCGATACGCCGTCTATGCCAACCTGAAGTTCAAGGGTATGGGCGACATTCCCGTTAAGGCACGGTTCTATTTCCTAAGCGGAAATGGCAAGCAATACCTTACCGACTATACGTCACTTGCGATGGGGCAGGATGGTAGGGCAAAGGTGAAGCTCGTGTTGACGGACAGCCAGGTAAAACAGATAATGGATGAAGAACGGTCATGGGACATGAAGGTCCTGATACGTGTGGAACTTGCTTCTGGCGAATGGGTAGATGGACTTAAGCGATCTGAGGAGAGTGAGATAGAGTATACGGATAATAAAGACATTGTAAGCACTACGCTGTATCGTGATAAGGATTGCAATGAGGAGGTGACTGGGTTTGTGGAATGTGGACAAACAGTCTATGCGAAGGTCATCACTCGCGGCTTCGAAGATGGTCTTCTTACACTATCCGTGTTCTGTCATGGCACTGTGCCAGACGACAATTCTGCTGCAACAGGCTATGTCTTCAAGGTAATGGGAGATGTGGACAACGATGGCGTTTGCATACAGGAGATAGTAACGGAGCAATCGTGGCTTCAAGGCAAGCACTCGGAAACGTTCGACATACTCATAATCGGTGGCTACTTCAGGGAAGATATGAATGCCACGCCGCTTGGCAATGAAAACTACAGCAGCAAGAACACTTGTAAGACGCTTCAAATGGGGAAAGATAAGGGAATACTCCTGTTGTGTTTGCCCAAGCAGGAGATTGAGGGTGGACAAAGCAAGACGATGGTGCAAAACATGAACGGTGATGGTGACGGATGCCCAAGATGCCGTGAAGAATGGGCAGACCTACTTGTTCGCCTGCAACAGATATTCAAAGTAGAAAGAACAAAATTGGAAACCGTCGCAAGAATATATACAAAATACATGTGTAAGTTAGGTATGGATACATGCTGGATAAAAGCCCACTTCTTTGCCCAAATATATGTAGAGACAGGTGGAAAATTGGATATCAAGGATGGGGAAAGCTTCAATTATTATTGGGAGGCTTTAATCGGAACATTCGCTGCATTTAAATCAAAAGAAGGGAAAGAAAAAGCTAAATTGTGGGGGCGTTCGGTAAAAGACAGAACAGAGAAAGGCTATAAAGCTGTTTCAAGAAACACTCAGATGAAAATTGCAAATTATGCATATAGCCCGCATTGCCCTAAAGGACAGGAACTTGGTAACATAAGAGATGATGATGGGTGGACTTTTCGTGGACGGGGAGTAATTCAAATTACAGGACGAAAGGCATACACAGACATAGAAAGTATTTTGAATAAAATAGGCTATAAATGTGACTTAACAAGTGATGAAGACCATATCAATCAAGTTGCAACCAATCTTGAAATTGGGATAGTTGCTTCGATGGCTTTTTTTAAGTGGAAGAATGTTAATATGTATCAGAAATGTAATGGAGAATTAAATTCCATAGTGATATCTAAAATCGTAGGTAAAAAGGTTGAAACTAAGAATCAGGCAGGGGAGAAAACAACAAACTATCAAGAAAAGCAAAATGTATTTACAAACAAGGCTTTCTCTGCTTTCATGGCAAACAAGTGCCAATGGAAGAGGAATGCGACAGAGAATACCACAAATGAAATAAGGTGGCATGACCCCGTAGATAATCCACAGATCACAATTTGGACACAGAATGGCAATAAACGACCTGCTAATGCTACGTTTGGTGCAAGAAATGGGAGACACCAAGGGGTTGATTTGTTTGCACTAGAGAATACAAAAGTATATGCATGTTTAGACGGAGTTATTAGTAGTATTGTAAAAAATGCAATAGAAGGACAGGGACAAACAATTGTTGTAAAAATTTCAAATAAACAACAGCTAGAATTATTCAGGAAAAGAAGAATAGCCTATAAGCCTT
>ERZ773010.2290-NODE-2290-length-11399-cov-13.129319_pt1 | contig 11399 bp, 11 predicted proteins | sample MGYA00580842_ERZ773010 | MGnify/ENA primary metagenome ERZ773010 (study PRJEB29015, sample SAMEA2737982) | human oral metagenome | biome: human oral; feature: human-associated habitat; material: dental | place: China | collected 2107 ...
GCTCGACCCCGCCGGCCGTCCCCCGGCCCTGCAGTATCCGTCCGCCTCACACGAGCCAGAAGGCTCCGTGCTCGGGGCAGACGACGCCGAGTCCGCAGGCGCGGCACCCGTCCCGCCACTGGCCCCGGCAGGCGGGGCACACGGTCAGGACGCGGTCGCACCAGCGGCACTGGCCGTCGGCGCGGACGCGGCGGAGTGGGTTCTTCCAGACCCAGAAAGTCCACATGTCACGCCTCGCCCTCGCCGCCCACGGTGCGGAACCTGGGCCGCATCGGGTTGACCGTGGGCCGGCTGCCCTCGATGGCATCCAGGCGCTGCTCCAGGGCCGAGGTGACCTCGGGGTCCCCCGCCGCCTGGATGAAGGCAATGAGGTAGGTCTCCTTGGCGTCCTCGACGATCCGGTCGATGAGCTCGACCTCGTCCTGGAGGTAATCGTTGAGCATGGTCTCGCGGGCTTCGGCCGCTTCCAGGCGCTCCCGGAGATCTGCGTGCTTCTTGAGGAGATCCTGGAACCGGGTTCGCGCGTCGCGGGCCTCGTTCAGGGTCTTGCGGAGTCGACGAGCCACCGGGTGGTCCAGATATTCCATAATGCCGATCGCAATCGGGAAAACAAGCTGGATGGAGAACAGGCCGGCTGAGGTCAGCCAGTTGAAGACATCGGCGATGACGTTGCCGTTATTGGTGTCGGACGCCCCAGAGGAGCCGGTGCTGGCGTTCACCATCGCGTGCTGCCTCAAGCGCGTCAGCATGAGACAGACGGCGATCAACAGGATTGCGAATAGGAGAGTCGATGATATTCCCAGGATGCGGCGCTGATTCTGGAAGATGTGCGCAATCTGAGTGGCGAAGATGAAGATCACCGCACCCAGCACGAGGGCGATCACGACGGTCTCGACCTGGCCCATTCTGAGAGTTCCCAGCGCGAAGATGTTGAAGGCCACCTCTCCGGCGAAGGCGGCAATGATGATGATGTAAAGGAAGAACACGGGCCAGTCCGACTCGACCCTGGCAGTGGCCGCGGGGCCGAGGATGGCCGTGCACTCCTTCTTGGCGCTCTCGGCCTCCGCCCGGGCCCGCTCGGCCTCCTGCTCGGCCTCAGCCTGGACCCGCTCGGCCGCACTGATCGCCCCGATCACGCTCTGCTGATCGGCCCGGGTGCTGCGGATCCGCAGGTGGGCCTCGGTGACCTTCACGCGTCCCCACGCCTCCAATCGGCGGAGGAACTCCAGTGGCCGCTCCCCGGTACTCAGGGAGTCGGCGTCGTGGACGGGGCGGGTGGCATCGGCAATGCCGTGCTGCTCGGCCACGGAGAGCATCTCCGCGTGGTTGGCCGGGGTGACCGGCGTCTGGTCCGAAAATCTGCGGGCGTCGTCGTAGTGCAGGGACAGGCCCAGCTCAGCCGAATCGTCCCGACGGCGGCGGGCCCGGCGACGGCGGCGGAACCAACTAGTGAGTAGGATCATCGTGGAACTCCTTGACATCTGATTGCTTGCTGTCGGTTTGCTTATCGGGAGCGATGCGGTGCTCATCGGACGGCGGTTCGGAAATCGTCGGGTCGCCCCTGGGCGTTCTTCCCGGAGCCGCGGAAGGCCTTCCACTCCCAGGAGATGACCTCGGGGGTGTCGACGACCTGCGTGCGCAGCAGGGGGAGGTCGTCGATCCACTCGGAGCGGGGCCGGTAGGTGGGAACGGGCGCGGTGACGCCACAGGGGCGGCCGAACAGGCGCCTCCACCAGGGACCCCGAACCAGACCCCGCCGGTAGGCGGAGACCCTGGCGTTAGTGACGGCGGCGACCTGCCTGACGATGTCGGCTGCCTGCTCCACGAGGTGCCGACGGGTCTCGAGATCGGCGCCTATGCGGTCGATGGTGTCCTGGAGGTCGACTCGCCGCTGCCGAGCCCGGGCCGCCTCCTCGCGGGCGGCGCGGCGCTCGCGGTAGGCAGCCACTTGGTCGGGCGGCGGGGCGCCCGGTGCGGGCGGGGGCGCGGCCATGAGCTCCCGCAACTGGCGGAGCCGCTCGGCGTCAACGGCCAGGCGGCTGTCGATGGGCGCGACGACGTCGTGCAGTTCCGCCGAGATGAGTCTCTCGGCCTCGTGGCAGCGCTCGAACTCGGCGCTCGTCCAGGGGGTGGAGCCGTCATCGCCGATATCGGCCTTGTGGTCGCGGCGCCCCTGGCGCTCGGCCTTGCGCAGATTGGTCGAGATGCCGAGGCGGTGGAGGGACGTGCTCAGGCCGAGCCGGGTGCGCGGGGCGGGCGGTGGGGAGGATGAGGTTTTTCTTGACATGCTCATTACTGACGGACGCGGCGGCCGCGGGGGCGCCGGCCGCGGGGTCCGACGGCGCCCGACGGCCCCGGCGTCGCAGCGCCGTCGGCGTCCGTCAAAGGAGCACATGACACGCAACCAGGGCGCTCGGCGCCTCACCCGCTACCTGTCCCTACTCCTGGCCCTCGTCGTCGGCTGCGCCGGCCTCGCCGCGTGCAACATTGGCGACGGGAACTCGTTCGAGTCCTCCGAGAAGCGGACGGCTTTCGTCTACTCCACACGTCAGAACCAGCCGGTCCTCGAGGCCATGAAGTCCTCGCCGGGACTCGACGCGGAGATCGTCGATGCCGTCTCGGGGCATGGCATCGCAACCATCCATCCCGTGGATAGCGAGCCCGCCACCGCGCAGACAGTGGACCTGAAGGTGAGCACGGTCAACTCCCAGGCGACCAAGCAGGACGAGGTCGCCGCCGCCAAGAGGATCCGCGCCGCCCTGACCGCCTCAGTGGCCACCTCCCCCGAGGCGGACGTGCTGGCCGGGATCTCCTCCGCCGCGGCGGAGGTGCGCAGTGGCCAGAACCCGACGATCGTCGTCATCGACAACGGGCTGCCCACAGTGGGCTCGGCCTCCCTGCCGCAGACGGGCCTGTTCGCACCGGGCGTCGACATCGCGGCGAGCGTGCGCACGATGGCCGACCTGCACCTTCTGCCGGACCTGACCGGCGTGAGCGTGCGCTGGTACAGACTGGGCGAGGTCGTCGCCCCGCAGAAGAGCCTGGACGAGGCGGCGAAGGCGCGCCTGACCGAGCTGTGGAGGACGATCATTGAGACGGCGGGCGGCTCCTTCAAAGAGGGCGATAAGCACCTGGACACGGCGCAGGAGGTCCCGGAGAACCTGCCGCCGGTCACTCCGGTGGACGTGTCCACCACGTCCTTCTCCGCCTCGGCGTCAGCAACTCCCGCGCCATCGCTCTCGGTGACCCTGCCCGAGTCGGTTCTGCCCTTCGTCCCCGACGAGGCTGCCTTCCTCGACCCCGAGGCCGCCAGGGCCACGGCTCTCGCCCTGGCCGGGCAGATCGTCGCCTCGGGCTTCACGACGGTCACCGTCACCGGCTGCACGGCCAGCGCCGCCACGCCGGAGGGGCGCGCCGCGCTGAGCACCAACCGCGCTCGGGCGGTGGCCGATCTGCTTGTTGCCGGCGGCGTGCCCGAGGGATCGGTCACGGTGCAGGGCCTGGGGGCCGAGTGCCCCGGGCACGTGCCCGACCTCGACGCGAAAGGGAACCTTATCGAGGCGGCCGCTCGCGCCAACCGGGTGGTCAAGGTCACGGCTTCCTGAGGGGCGGGGCCGGGCGGACGGATCGGTCGGAGGTGTGGCCAGCCGGGCGGGCGGCCGCTCCCCTTCCGCAGCGGCCCGCCCGCCTCGGCGCCTTGCGCGAGCAGAGTGCTCGAGACTTATCCTGCGCGATGGCGCGACGCCGGCGGCAGGAGACTTCAGCGGCGTCGGCCGCGGCCTATGAGACCGCATTGGTCCGACCCTTCGTTTTCAGGCGCCCCGCCGATCCCGGCGCCGGAATTTTTGTCTCAGAAGTGGGGCTACGCGGCCCCCGCCCCTTGTGATAATGTTCTCGGCGTCGCGATGAGCGGCTAGGAGGTGCGTGGTATCGGCGAAGAGGTCCGGTCGACCTCGCGAATGACGTCTGCGCCGCGATCGGAACAACATCACGGAGGTCTGAGATGTTCACTTACGTTGCCGATGCGCGCCCGCACGGGAATGTCAACATTCGTCGTGTGTGCAGCAACTGTGGCGGAGTTTTCTGCGTCAGTTACGGTGCGCAGAATTATCGGCGCCCCCCACTGCAACTGGAAGCAGGGCTGACGACCGCCCGAAGGAACCGCCATGACCACGTGGAGAGATTTCGTCAACTTCGTAGATCGGACCTACAAGTGTGAAATCTTGAATGACGGTCTTCTGAAACTCGTCTTCAACACCTCGAATCTTCGGAGTCAGCTCGTCTTCCTCGATCATGCGACCTCCGGCTCGGGCGCCGAGTGGTTCAAGGTGAACTCGCCTATCGGGAAGTTGACTCCGCAGCAGGTCATGTATGCGGCGCGACGTCTTGAGGATATGATCATCGGCGGCATCGTCGTAAACGATAATTTGGTCTTCGTGACGACGGCGATGCCTCTGGAGAACATCGACGCCAGTGAGATCACGGATTCGATCGAACGTATTGTTAATATTGCCGACAGGCTGGAGGCGGACATACTCGGAAGCGACGAGTTCTGAGTCCCCGCGGACCGGCTGGAAAGCGGGGCGCCTCCTCCGGCGGAAGCTCATGGGCGATGGACAAAGAGGGCTCCGAGAGCTCGGGGGCGCCGCGCTCCCGGTGACGCCCGCCCATGCCCAGGAGGCCGGTCATGGCCAATGACGGAAGCAGGAATGAGTCCGAGGATGAGTTGCGCCGCCGGGCGCGGGAGTTGTTTCGCAACGGTTTGACGGCGTCCCAGGGTGATGGTCTCCGCGATGCCGTGAATTTTTTCGAAGAGTCGCTCGCGCTGTATCGATCGCTCTCCGGGGCCGAACGTCAGCGCGCCGTTTGCCTATTCAACATCGGTGCGTTATCGGTTCGTCTCGGGTACTATCGGGAGGCCGCAGTCCGCTATGACGAGTCGGCCGATCTGTTCCACTGCATTCCCGGCGGTCAACGGGATGAGGCGGATTGTCTGTTCGGCGGCGGCGGCGCTCGGATCAGACTGAATGACTTCGCCGGCGCGTTGAAGCGCCTGGAGGGCGCGGCACTCCTCCTGGAATCCATGCCAGAGGCGGGGTCTCCCGATGTGGAAATCGCTCGAGCGCGCTGTTTGTGCAATATTGGAATATGTCTCGTGATGATACGAGAGAGAACGCGTCTTCCGGTTTATTTCGAGCAGGCTCTGGAAATCTATGGACGACCTGATGTGGCTGAGCGAACGGGGCGCGACAGGGCCGATTGTGCGAGAATCGTGGCGGCCGGGCGGCTGATGGTGGGAGATGCGGAGGGGGCTGCTGAGGATCTTCAGCGGGCTCAACGACTGTACCTGGCGTTGAATATGCTGGGTGAGGCGATGGCGGTCCGCGCCCTCCTCGCTCTCACCCTTCTCTTCAGGGCGAGCTCCTGCAGTATTTCGGATGAGCGAGTGCGCTTGCTGGAGGAGGCTCTGAACCTGGCAGTCGGGGCCGCTCTGCATGTGGACCGGTCGCGGTTCCGTATTGATCATCCCGGAGATCGTCGGCAATGGTTTCTAGCCCGGGCCCAGTCGGTCATGGATCTGGCACTGGCGATCGCTGCAGAATTCGATGCGCCCGGCCTTATTTCGGATCTGATAGCCGTATGGCGCACCGTCGGCACTCTCGATATGTCGAAGATGTGCAGTCGTCGCGGCGATGACTCCGTTGAATACTTCGCATCGATGGCGAAATCTTTTGCGAAGACGATGTTGCTGATGCCCGCTTCGGAGCCTGCCGCGGCCGGAACCGATGCCGATCTTGGAAGTGCTTTCATCGCAGGTCCGGCTGTGGGTTCTCAGGCGGCCATCGCCGCACACCTTCCGCGCCGACCCGGACCCAGGCTCCTCATGCCTCATTTTCGTGTGGCCCTCGCCGATTATACTCCGGCCTCCGGTTGCATCTCCGCTTATCGATGATGCCCTTGGTGTGCAACGCGGCCCCGAATTACTGTGAGTGTGATAGGATTGCGGGATAATAAGCTTTTCTAGCTGGGAGTCGCAGCTCGACGGTTCTGGTTGGTGCAGTGACGGGGTTAACGAGCATGAGGGTGGTCATGGGGGCTGCACCTGGGGGATCGTGTGGGTGGGACTTCGCGGGAAGGGCAGGAGCGGGACGTGGCAGAGCCACTCCCACTCTCCAGCGTGAGAGAATCGGAACGAGGGGATGAAGGAGAGGTGTAATTATGGTCGACGACGAACGCCGGAACGAGGTCGAGGACGAACTGCGTCGCCAGGCCAAGAAGTCGTTCGATACAGGGATGACGGCATTTCGCCGTGGTGATTACTCGGAGGCGTTGAGTGCCCTTGACGACGCCCTAGAGCTGTGCCAGGATATTTCCGGCAGTGAGTGTGGTCAGGCTGACTGTCTGCACAGTAGCGGTATTGTACTGGGTGAAATGGGTGATTTGCGGGAGGCATTGGGATGTTATGAGCAGGCGCTGGTTCTGTATCGGGAGGTTCCCGGTAATGAGTGCGGCCAGGCTAACTGTCTATATAATAGTGGTGTTGCGCTGGGTGGGCTGGGCGATTCACGAGGCGCGTCGGAGTGTTATGAACGGGCATTAATTTTGTTTCAGGGGGTTCCCGATAGTGAGTGCGTCCAGGCTGAATGCCTTTTCAATCGCGGTGCTATGCTGAATGAGCTGGGCGATTGGTGGGGTGCGTTGGGATGCTTCGAGCGGTCACTCACTTTGTTTCAGGGAGTTCCTGGCAGTGAGCGCGAGCAGGCCGACTGCCTGTATGGCAGTGGTGTTTCGCTAAGTGAACTAGGTGATTGCTGGGGGGCGTTGGGGTATTTCGACCGGGCGCTGGTTTTGCTGGATAAAGGTATTGTTGAAGTGGACTGGGCTGAAGCTGAACGAACCGGTGCTCGCTGTCTGCAAGGTATCGGTGACTGTCTGGTCGAACTAAATGAGGCGGTATTCCCCGACCATTTCGCTCGGGCTTTGGAGGTGTTCCAGCGTCCCGAGCACGTAGATCATACGAAAGCTGATCAGGCCTCCTGTTTGAGGTCGATCGGGAATGGTAGATCTGCGACCGACGATCTGAATGGCGCGGTGGAGGCCTATCAACAGGCACAGGACCTCTACAGGCAAGTTGGTCAACCCGAGAGGGCGACAGAAATCAATGTTCCCCTCGCCCGAGTGCTCAAGCGCAAAGCCGCCGCAATCGACTCGGTTTTTGAGCGCCTCGCCCTGCTGGAGGAGTCCCTCAATCTCACAGTCGAGGCGGCACTGTCCCTGGACAGAGCGCGGTTCCGCCTTGATCGTCTCGACGATCGTCAACGGTGGTTCCAGGCCCATGCCCGATCGACCATGGATCTGGCGCTGGAGGTCGCCGCCGAACTCGGCCGTCCTCATCTCATCTCCGACCTGATCGCCACCTGGCGCACCGTCGGCACTCTCGACGTCCCGCGAACGGGACCGAGCCGAACCGCCGGCGGGGAGAGCCGCACCAGTGACCAGCCCGTGACTGCAACTGAGCACTTCACCGGTGCTAATAGTGCAAAGGAGATGTCGGAAGGAGACGAGGGGTCGTCTTTCGTCGCCGGTCCGGCAGTCGGATCCCAGACGGCCATTATCGCCCACCTTCCGCGCCAGCCCGGTCCCGGCCTCCTCATGCCCCACCATCGCACCGCCCTCGCCGGTTACGACCAGACTCCCGCCCGCACCGCCGCCTACCGATGATTCACGCCGAGTATCGTCGGTCCGGACTGCGTGGAACCAGCGGTCTCGCCGTGGTGGAATTCATGAGGAAAGCGAATCTGCTCCCCGGCGAAGAGACGAGATCCATGGCAGCCGCGGCTGCAGGAGCTGTGGACGCACCTCACCGGTAGCGGCTGCTCGGAGCCGGTGAATTCGCTGATTTAGCGGGAACCTCGGGGAAGGCGGACAGGGCGATGCGTCCGTCGAAGGGCAGGATCAGACGCGGACCGGTCGATCGTCGAACCCATGCGGTCGACTTCTCTGCGAGGAGGCCTCCCGCATCGAGGCTCTCCGGCGGAAGAGAAGGCGGGGTCTCCACGAAGGAGAAGACGCCCTCCTCCGATGGGGCCAAGGACCGGACTCTCAACGGTGTCCGCCTCACCATTCCCCCGGTTCCCACTTCATCGGCATCCTCTTGTGGAACCGACACTATTCCAGCCGTTCTCCATGTCGCAATGAGTTCGCTGATGAGCGCCGCATCATTCGCTTCGGCGGCGATCAGGAGTGCGAAGTCCATCGAGGGCCGCGCAACGCGGTCGATCCACGTGATACGACTCCCCTCGTCGGGGAACTGGAAGCGACGGTGGTCCACATCCATTGCGGCGCCTATCGCCAGCGTGAGGGCGCGGTTCAGGAGACGGGGGCGCTCGTCGGGGTCGTCGGCCTCACGAGCCAGTCGGAGGCGCGTCTCGGCCTCCTCCCGGTCGACGATCCCCATCTCGAAGCGCAGCCCGAGGGATTTGAAACGCCGCCGGGCCTCCGCGAAGAGTCGGAACGCGTCGGAGTATCTGTTCTGGTCGGCGACCGTGACGGCCAGATTCAACACCGTCAGGGCGTGATTATCGACTCCTCCCTCGCCGCCGTCGAACTCTCGAAGCGCACGACGATAGCCGTTCTCGGCGTCCGCGAGCCGGTGCTGCTCTCTGAGAGTATTCGCAAGATTCAACCACACGACGCCGGCGAGCGACCGCGATCCTTCGCTCTCGTCCAGCAGTTCCAAGGCCTGACGGCATCGGCTCTCGGCCTCCTCGAGACGATCCTGGTGGAACAGCGTCATGGCGAGATTCATGGTCGTCCGGGCCCGATCCACCGCGCAGGCCCCCAGAGCCGCGTACTCGTCGAGCGCCTTCGCATACAGTTTCTCGGACTCCTCCCATTTGCCCTGATCCATGAGGACCAGGGCGAGATTCTGCTCCGCATGGACGCGGTCCAACCGCATGCCCTCGATGCAGTCGCACATCTCGAGGGCTCGTCGATAGGACTGCTCGGCGTCGGCGAATCTGCCGTACTTGCGTTGCGCGTTCCCCAGATTAATCGATGCGAGAGCCTGGTCCCATCCGCTCCCTTCGAGGGATCCGAGCACGGCGAGCGACCGGTTGAAAGACGAGATCGACTCCGGTAGGCGCCCCCGCTCCATCTCGATGATCCCGAGGTTCATGAGGCATCTTCCCAGGTCGATTCCGCAGTCGTCGCCCCGCTCGAACACGTCCAGGGCCTCGCGGCAGAGTGGCTCCGCCTCGGCGAGGCGCTCCTGATCCGTCAGCGCGACGGCCAGTCTCAGTATCACCCGTCCCCGAACGATGTCGTCTCCAGGAATCTCCTCGAGGATGGACAGAGCCTCGCCCAGGGCGGCCTCCGCGTCGACCGGGCGATCCTCTTCGAGGAGAAGAATGGCCAGATTGGTCAGTATCACCACCCTGTCGTTCAGGAGGGAGAGCCGGTCCTGCGTGCCGCTCTCCTCGCAGCGCCTGAGCTCCTCCAGGAGGAACTGATACGCCTCATCCGCTTTACTGTGCTCATCCAGGATCGTCAGGCACAGGGCCAAGTTGGTGAGGGCGTAGATGTACTCGATATGCACATGGCGATCGTCCAGCTCGACGAATTCGTCGCGGGCGCCCCGATAGCAGTCGGCGGCCCTGGAGAATCTGTCCGAATCGAAATGCGCGTTCCCCCGCCCGAAGAACTCCAGGGCGCGGTCGAGCGTCCGCCGCGCCGTCGGGGAACCGCGCACGCCTCAGCGCTCCCGCCGTCCGGCGTCGGCACCGTCGTTTGCCGCGGCACCGGCGTCCGCCTCAGCGGGCACCGAGCGGTCCGGCGCCCGGAAGGCCGTCAGCCCCGCCCACGTCAGCGGCGAGACGGCGGGGCTCGGATTCCAGCGCCACCGCCGCAGCCGCTCCCGCTTCCACTCGTTCATCTCGTGGACCGGGTCCTCGGAGCGCAGAAGATCGTCGACGACCACCGACAGGTCGAAGAAGGGCCGGATCCGCTCCGCCCGGGGCCCCTCCCCGTCGTCGGAGTCCTGGGCGGAGAGGCTCACCCGCTCGAAGAACCGGTCGGTGAGCATCGTCCACCGCGTGGCCATGACCAGTTCGGCGCCCGCCTCCAGGATCGCCGTGACCATCCCGAAGGGCTCCAGCTGGCGCGGCTCCGTGCCCGACTGGCAGGCGATGAGCCCCACCCGGGGCGGCATCGGCCACAGCAGCGGGCCCGCCACCTCCTGCGGGGCGTCGAAGGGGCGCTCGTCGTCGGCGGGCCCGGCCGCGCCCACGCCCGCGGGCCAGCGGGTCCCCAGGTCCAGGGGCGCGCCGTCCTCCTCCGACTCCGCCCGCAGGCGCTCCACGTACTCGCCCCAGCCCCAGGTCCCGTGCAGCAGGTCGTCCGCGGAGAACCACCGGCGCCCGCCCTCCACGCGCGTACGCCCGAACACGTCCGCCCCGTCGTCCAGCCGCATGCGCGACATGGGCCCGTCGCCCGTCATATGGCCCACGTACAGCAGGTGGGACAGCGGCCGCGCATTGCCGACCGACGTGGACCCGGCGTCGGCGCGCAGACTCGACGACAACCAGATCCGGTCCGCGCGCTCCCGACCGCGCGCCGGGGCGAGGGCCGCCGCGCCCTTGGCCGCGATCCGCCGGTCCCACTCCCGCAGCTCGGCGGGGGACAGGACCGCGTCGGCGCCCCGGGGCCAGGGCTGCACCAGGTACAGGCCCGGCTGCTCGCGGACTCCGCGCCAGTCGGGGTGGGGCGCGCCCGGATCGGCGTCCCGGTACAGGATCGCCCCCATCATGACCACGTCGACGACGTCGAGCAGGCGCTCCGGGGCGTCGTCGGCGCACCTCCTGCCCGTCGGCAGCAGCTCCCACGGCACCTGGCCGCACGACGGCGGGGTGTTGAGCACCAGCAGGACCCTGCGGTCCGGCGCCCCGGCGGCCTCCAGCAGCGAGGCGACGAACTCCTCGGGCAGGGCCGCCCGCGCGACCTCCTCCATGAGCCGCAGCTCGTCGTCGGCCCGCAGCATCGGCCCCTGGGCGACCCGCAGGAACCGGTTGCCGTCGGCCCGCGTGAGGGCGGCCGCCAGGGGGGCGTCGTCGACGGGCGGCCTGCGCGCCCGGGACGGGCGGACGGGCGGGAAGACCTCGTCGAAGCCGCGCTCGGAGGGCTCGGAGTCCTGCTCCAGGTAGTCCGGCAGGGCCCGGGCCAGGCGCTCCACCGCCTCCGTGAGCCGGGTGCGGTCCAGGACGGCGTAGGCGGGCGGGCACTGGGCGGATTCCCAGGCGAGGTAGGTGCCGGACGAGGCGTCCACTCCGTGGAGGATGAATTCGACGGTCTGCACAGCGGTGGCCTTTCTTCAGGGGTGCGGCGCCGGATGCGCCGCCCGG
>ERZ773010.2295-NODE-2295-length-11386-cov-7.177301_pt1 | contig 11386 bp, 10 predicted proteins | sample MGYA00580842_ERZ773010 | MGnify/ENA primary metagenome ERZ773010 (study PRJEB29015, sample SAMEA2737982) | human oral metagenome | biome: human oral; feature: human-associated habitat; material: dental | place: China | collected 2107 ...
TTCCAAGAATGCTTTTTATCGTTTCATGAACTCGGTAAAAACTAATTGGATTCGTCTTACTGTATTGATATAATTAATTTGTAACACTCTGTTCGAATAATATATAATTGTACTGGTCAAGCTTTTTTGTAACACCTTGACCAGTACATATATCTTTGCTGTTTTCACCCGTGTAGTAATGCCAATAGCAGTAGATGTAGCCTGTCCGGTACATGACTTCTCTACCGAATGTCACACCGGCTTTTTTTAATCCGCCTGCTTCATCATCAAGCTCTTCAAGTATATATTCTTCACCTGCCCATTGTAATCTGTCATAGGTATCATCAAGTGTAAAGGCAGCCCTGCTGTTCATAAAAGTTTCTATAAAATACGGACAATCAAAGTTTTCTTTTAACGCAAGTTCGAAAAGTCGTCCTTGTATATCGCAAAGCTGACGCTCAAGAAGTGTAAATTTTTCCATATTATTCCCCATTATTCAATATTTCATCAAAAAATCTACCGTCTCGGCGGTATTTACGGCAGATATCATCTGCCATTTTTATACCCCTACTTCTGTTGAGATCATTTTCTTATTTCAATACAATACGATCATTTTCGGTAATTATTTGTTTATCTATTATAGTTATTTTATCACAAGCTTTTTGTGTTACAGCGACATATTGTTTACCGAGTTTCAGTGCTTTTCCAAAATCACAGCGGTATGTGCTAATAGGTGCTATAACACCGTCTATACCTGATTTGGAACCATGATAGAGAGTTAAAACATCTGTATTTTCCATAGTCTCTCCTTAACAGACGAAATAAATATAAGGACAAGTTTATTATAACAACAGTCATTGGATTTATATAGTAAATAGTAGATGCATTTATTATGTATTTGTATTTACTTTACGCCAACCTTATATTAATATACGTTTAAGAAGTACAAAGGCTATATTATATAAGGAGATAGCAATGGAGTTAAAAATAACTAATGTCGGGAAGATATCTTCGGCAGAAATTGAAATTAAAGGACTTACAATTATTGCGGGACCCAATGCTACAGGGAAAAGTACTGTAAGTCGCAGTTTATTTGCTATGTTTCATTCATTTAGTAAGATATCGGAAAAAATAATATTAGAACAAAAACAGGCTATTCACAAACTGTTTTTTTCACCAAATAAATATTTTGAATTTATGTTAACCTGTCAACCGCAGCCGAGAGAGTTGGCAACAATTTTGGCAGGAGATGTTGATAAAAATAGAATTAATAAAACTTTACATAACAGCAATCCGACATTTGAGTCTTCTGAATTAGTTGAAGAGCTGTCAGATGATATTATAAAAATAAACTCTACTTCTGAAGAACTGCTTCATAGAGAGATTGTTGCTGAAATTTTTATGGATGAATTTAATAGCCATATTACTAATATCCGAAGCAATAGTAAAAGTGAGATTGAGCTGAAAATAAAAGATTCTAAAAATAAAGTTGTATTTGATAGTAAGAATGAGCTGGTAGCAATAGAAGTGGGGAAGGATTTGTCATATGAAGTCGTATATATTGATGATCCTTTTATTATTAATTCATATAATTTTAGTCAAGAGAGATGGCAACTATCAATTTATGGCGATATTGGTGAAAAAGTCAGCAATCATCGTTCTTCATTAATATCACAGTATAAAAATACTGAAAATTTAACTTTAGTTGACAAGGCTAATTTAAAAGAGAAATTAAATGTGATTTATAAAAAAATCAATGATACCTTGGGGGCAGATATGGCATTGTTTGAAAATGGTAAAAACAGTGTAGATAGCCATTCATCAAGTGATAGATTGTCTGTAGACAGTTTATCTTCGGGTATGAAAACATTTTATTTAATAAAACGCTTAATTGATAACGGCTCTATTGTTCAAAACACAACCTTGATTCTTGATGAACCTGAAGTTCACCTCCATCCGGATTGGCAGGTTTCATTGGCAGAGATCATAGTATTATTACAAAAAGAGATGGAACTGCATATTTTAATAAATACTCATAGTCCGTATTTTTTGCGTGCGATTGAAGTATATTCACAAAAGTATGAAATCGCCCCATGTGTAAAATACTATTTATCTTATAATGAGGAAGATGTTTCAAAAATGAAAGATGTTACCTTAGATATATCAAAGATCTATAAGGTATTGTCGAAACCTTTGCAGCGTATTGAAGATGAGGCTTACAATGATTAGTGATAAATTAGAAATTGCTATATTTGCGGATAATAAAAAGTCTTTATGTGAGGTTTCACTTGATGATTCTGATAAGAACTACCCTGTATATATGATCGATGAATCTTATGAATATTTTCAGGATACTGTAATTGACTTTGATGATGTAAAAACGGCTTTTTGTAAAAGTTTCTCTAAGTATAATGAGGTATTTAAATCAGCAGATGCCCTATACTTTGATGAAGTAAAAAATAAACTTATATTTGTAGAATTTAAGAATGGAAAAGTTAAGGGTATAAAGGAAAAATTAAAAGATTCCCTGCTTGTTTTTTCTGATATAGCAGCTGTGGATCTGGAATTTTGCCGTAAGTACTGTGAATACATCGTTGTATACAATTATGAGGCAAATAAAAAATATGTAGAAGATGAAAAACAAAAATTAGAAGAGAAAACTAAGAGTCAAACTGTCGATAGGGAATATATTAAATTTGCAAATACAATATAAAAGTATGCAAAAGAAGAACTGGTTCTTTGGAATCTTAATATAATGAAAGACATTTGCGTATCTGACATTCACACCTATGATACAGACGAATTTAAGAACAGCTATATTAAAAAACATATTTTATAATATACAAAACAACACAAGGAGTAGAAATATGCCTATTTTCATACCGCCCTATGCAGGCGAAAAGATAAAAAGCGATGCGGAAGTTAAAATTTATAAAGTATTACAGGATCTTAACCTAAAGAATGCCTATGTGCTGCATTCACTGGGCTTGCCAAGGCATAATATTAAAATCTACGGGGAGATAGACTTTGTTGTTGTATGTGAATATGGTGTTGCCTGCCTTGAGATAAAGGGCGGCAGGGTAGAGTGCAGGGACGGCAAATGGATCTTTACCAACAGGTACGGTAATGAAAATGAAAAGTCCGAAGGTCCTTATACACAGGTAAAAGACAATATGTTCAGCCTTAAGAATAGACTGAAAGAAAGATTTCCTTCAAACAGACATATGCAAAATGTTCTTGTTGCCTGCGGGGTAATGTTTCCGGACATAATCTTTGATGCAAAGACCGAGGAAGTGATACCGGAAGTTACCTATGATAAAAGAACCGAAGATATAAGTGCATATATGAAGCAAGTTTTTGAGTACTGGAAAGGCACGAGGGAGTCAAGTAAGCTTTCCCCCTCCGATATAGAAGAAATCATATCGTATTTAAGAGGTAACTTTTGCTTTGTTCCAAGCCTCTCGGACAGATTAAATGAGATTGATGATAAGCTTATACGGCTTACCAATGAGCAGGTCAATATTATGAGGGGGCTGGCTGCAAATAAAAGGCTTATGATTGAGGGCAGTGCCGGAACCGGTAAGACTGTTTTGGCAATGAATTTTGTAAAAGAGAAGTTGGAGGAGGGCTTTAAAGTTCTTTATTTGGCATTTAATAAAAATCTTGTCAAAAATGTGATAAATACTATGAATATAGAAAGTGACAGGTTAAAGATAATAAATATCCATGCCCTTTTTGGAGAATATGTTAAGGTTGACAAGGATGAAGTAAAAAAGGATGCACAAAATTATTTTAATAATATTTTGCCGGAAATGTTTTTAGACTTTGTAAGTGATTTGGAAAAGGAGAAACTTGCCGACTTGCAAGTTGATATACTTGTTATGGATGAAGGTCAGGATATAGCAAATCCCATATATTTGTATCCGCTTGATTATCTTCTAAAGGGCGGATTCAAGGAGGGGAACTGGGCTTTCTTCTACGATGAGAAGCAAAATATTTATAATCCCGAGTATGATGAGGGGATTAAATTTTTGGAAGAATACCAACCGAGTAAATTTAAGTTGTCAACAAATTGCAGAAATACGATACAAATAGGTACCTACAGTTTTGATGCGATAGGGCTTGATGAGAAGGAGTTTATTAAAGAAAACGGTGAGGAGATAATAAAAGTAAAGTTTGCTGATAAGGACGATGCAAAGTCAAAGCTCAAAGAGATAGTAAAGGGCTTAAGAGCGGAGAATATAAAGGAGGAGGATATTCTTTTCCTGTCTCCCAAAAGATACAAACACTCTATTCTTTCCGAGATAGCCTTTGAGGTCAATGAAGATGTTAATGATAAAAGCAGCGACCAAACGCCAAGATTTTCCACTATTCACGGATATAAGGGACTTGATTCCAAGGTAGTCGTTATGTGCGATCTGGAGCAGATCAAAGAGGAGGATAAGTCGACTCTACTTTATATTGGAGCGTCAAGAGCCAGAACTTTGTTATATCTTGTGGGAAGTGAGGATTTTTGGTTAAATAATATCTAGTGCAGTGTATCATTGATATTTAATTAATATGGGTAATAGTAGAATAAATCTCAATTCCCTTTGTTATGCATTTGTTACAATCTATTAACAAGGCAGTAATAAGACTAAATATCAACGATACTATATACTAGGTAATTGCGAAACAAACCTGTTTTATGAGTGTGTATAGAGAAAAAACTACTTTCATAGTAAGTTTTTTGATAACAGATATGCAAAATGAAAATGGAAGCACAAAAACAAAGCAGATAGGTATATCTGTCTGCAAGAAAATATACAAAAAGTAGACTTAAGCAATTAGGGGCTTTAAGCTGCGAATGTATTTGTAATTATGAATTTTATCAGCAACCATGACAGTAAGCAGCCCTGCAATCCCTGAAAGAAGTAAATCGGCATGAAGAGTTTTTTCATTTTGAGTTTTACGACCTGCAACACAAAAACTGTCTTTGAAGTGGTTAATGGATTTTTCTACATTTATGCGTATTTTATAAGTTGAATCCCATTCATCGGTATCACGGATACATCCGGGATAAGCACGAAGGTTCTGCTCGGGGTAGATATAAATCATTCTTCCACAGGAGGATGTTGTGCAAGGATTATCACAGTGGCATATGCGTTTTGATTTTTTTGCCACATTGTCCCATTTCCAATTCATTTTAGGACAAACGAATTTCATGGTTGGAAGCCCACATCGTAGATGTGATTTACTACCTTCTCGTTTCATAAGGAGTGAAGAATCATGTGGACAACAAGGAATGCCGTTTTCATTAACGACATAATTGTCACCTTTGATTTTGAGCTTAGTTTTAAGAGGAATATAGGCTTTTTCAAAGGAGGTGTTTTCAAGGAGGAATTTATAAATTTCGATGGAATCAAAAGCGGCATCACCGAGAAAGGTTTTAGGATTGATCAAAGGATGTTTTTTGAAAAAATCCTTTAATGTGGGAATTAATGCTTTTGCATCGGCAATGCTTTTATCTTCATCTGGAGAATCAGATTTTTTTTCTATTACGATTTCAGGATGAGATTTAATAAAGTTTTTGTTGTAAAAGCAAATATCCCTGACAATGCCAAGTCCGTTTGTTACAATACCGAATTTGTAGGCATAGCAAAAATGACCGTTCACATACATCTGCCTAATAGAGGGATTGGCGGATGCATGAGAGGGCATGGAAGAATAGGCGGCTTTATAAGGATCATAGGAATTATCAAGTCCATTAGCCTTTTTAAATGTTTTTAATTGTTTAATTATACGGTTGGCATATTTGGGATTATTCTCAGTTACCCATGCTTCAATACCTGAAGTATCAAAAAGCAGCATGGAAGCCTTTTGTTTATCAATCTTTTGGCATATAGGTTCTGTAAGATCTACCATATGGTCGAACATAACTTGTAAGTCCAAAAGGAAATCCTGTTTGAAACGAGTAAATTTAGAGGCATCTGGAACAACATCAAAGCCACAAAAATCTCTTAATTTCTGAGAGTACTTTAGGAATACAATCAGAAGAGATGTGGTAGGAATTGAAAAAATAAGCTGTAATAACAGAGCCCTGAGCATAGGATAGAGAAAATGCTTACGGGGTCTGCCGGTGGAAGCATGAAAATGTAAAGCAAAAGAAGGCGGAACAATTTCGTCAAGATCAACGGTTTGTTCAAGAATGGAAAGAAACTCATATTTATCATTATCAAATTTATTTTGGTAATCTGTAAAAATATCTGCCAAAGAAAGCTGTTTGTATGTTATCATATATGTACGACTCCTTTATTGGTTGATATGGTTAGTAGTTTCGTGATAGTCCTATTTTACCACAAATCAATGAGGAGTTGTTTTATTTTATAACTAAAATAGTGCCGTAATCATGCGGCTTTTGGCGTTTCGCAAACGCCTATTAATCAAAATTATGAAAGGAATATATATGGAGCCTTTAAAGTCTTTAACATTTAAATATAATGCTTTTACCCCTACTTTTAGACGTAGGGCAGTTGTATCTACTATACTACTTGTTGTCATGTTTTGGATTTTAGTATGCTGCATCGATGATGGTTGGGATAATATCTTCTTTTTTGTAGTGTTTATGGTAATGCGTATTACGGATTTTATAATTTCCATAATACATTTACCTATAGGTATCCCTTTAGTTTATGTATTACTAATCTATGTATTAATAGTTCTTCCACCTCAACTTTTACTGTTTTTCCTTAATTTATATGACAAATCCTGCAAAGTTGACTTTTATGAGAATTATGTAATATTAACCTGTGACACTAAAGAAATTAGACTTAATAAAAATGACACTGTTATAAACCTTGTTATCATTAACAAAAAGAACTTATTCTGTACTATAAAAACACCTGCAACAAATGTTACTTTTTCATCTTCTAAAATAGAAAATAAACAACGCAATATAAGCTATAAGCAGCTTTCCCTTTACTATGTAATGAGGGAGGTTATGGATTTTCTTTGCCTTGAAATAGAAGAAGAGCTTTAGAGGTATTTAATCAGACAACGGATTATTGTCTGTTGTACAGTATCATTGACAGCCGACCTTATAACTAACTATTCATGCCATACACCACAAGTGAATCTGTTAACCTTATGAAATTTTTATAACAAAAAAGCCCTTAGGCTTTTACTGTCCGGGGCTTTTTTTGTGTAAATTAAGATCGAGCGAGCTTTTTAAGTGTGAGAAGCTTATTGACCTTTATAGAAATAAGATAGGTAGATTATATAAATAATGATTTTAACTTATACTTATTACTTTTCAACTTTAATACAAACTAACTTTCAAAACCGTCTTGAGTTTTATGGTAGTTTCCTTTAAAACTCCTGAATCTACTTCCTGAGTCATGCTCAATAATACTGTCTGTAATATTGATTCCGTCAACTCCATTGTAAGTGAATTTTATGTAATCTCCTCCGGTACCTACAGCGTAGTAACTGTTATTTCCGGTGTCATAAACAACTTCGCTGGTAAAAGCTCCAAGACTGTATGGAGAGCAACTAAGATTTCCCTCTATTCTGATGTACATAGCACCTGAATCACTGTAATAACCCAGTTCCATCTCTGCATCCAAATACTCATCATGGCATTCATATACACCGTATATCCAGTCTCTTCTAAACCTGCTTGCCTGTTTTTTCTGCCCTCTTGTCTGGACTCTTCCGCTATCCACCCAGGCACCGTTTGCATCTACATAGCAGCCGTCAGGACTGTGGGTATTGGAGATTACAGCCATGGAACAAAAACACTATGAACTGTCAGATGAACAATGGGAACAAATTAAGGATTTATTTCCAAAAGCCAAAACCGGTCGTCCGCCTAAAGATAACAAACTGATGTTTAATGCTTTGTTTGGCTTGCAAGAAGCGGTTCGGCATGGCGTGATTTACCTGAACGCTTCGGTTCTTGGAAAACAGTATACAGTCGTTTTTGTAAATGGCGTGATGATGACACGCTGTTTAACATATTCCATGCTCTGAATGCTGAGGCTGATTATGAAAATCTCAGTATTGACTCTACGAGTGTCAAGGCCCATCAGCACAGTGCAGGTGCTAAAAAGGGGCTGTAAATTACGAAGTAAATCAACATATCGGAAGAAGTCGTGGAGGTAATACAACTAAAATTCATGCTATAGTTGACGGTTTGGGTAATCCCATATATTTTGCACTGACTGCCGGAAGCGAACATGATTGTGTTTGTGCTTTGGATTTACTGTCAAAAGTTAACATTGAAGGCAGTAATATCCTTGCTGACAAAGCATATGGAAGTTTAAAAATAAGGGAATATATTACCTCCAGAAAAGCTTCTTATACTATCCCGCCAAAATCAAATGCAAAAGAACAGTGGGAATACGATAACCGGCTTTATATAGAACGCCATTTGATAGAATGTTTTTTCAATAAGATAAGACATTTCCGTAAGTTGGCAACGAGGTATGATAAATGGGCAACATCTTTTCTTGCCTTTATTTACTGTGCAGCAATATTTATTTTGTGCAAATAGTATAGTCTGTTACAGTTTTAAGACACACCCTAATTTCAGAGTAGAAAAAATCCTCTAAAAATGCTATAATTTTTTGTAGGAAAAGTAGGGCGAAAGGAATTAAGCATGAAAGATATATTTATGGATACTGCAAAAGTTATGTCCAAGGGGCAGGTTACCATTCCAAAGAGGATTAGAGATCTTTTGAATTTAGAAAATGGGGACTATGTTACTTTTGTAGTTAATAAAGATAAAGTTGAAATTCAAAATTCTAAAGTTTTTATTGAAGAAAATATTAAGAAATAAAGGTGATGAAATTACACAGATGACAATAGATGAAATTAAAAAGTTAATTCAAGTCGGAGAAAAGATAGATGTCGAATTTAAAGAATCCAAGAATGCTTTGAATAAAGATGTCTTTGATACGGTATGTTCTTTCAATAATAGAAATGGAGGACATATTTTACTTGGTGTAAATGACAAAAGAGACATTGTTGGAGTTAGTGAAGATAGGGCAGATAAAGTGATTAAAGAATTTACTACGGCGATCAATAATCCGCAAAAAATGTATCCGCCACTTTATTTAATACCGGAAGTCTTTGATATTGATGAGAAAAAAGTAATTTATATCAGAGTGCCGGAAGGTTATCAGGTATGCAGACATAATGGAAGAATTTGGGATAGGTCTTATGAAGGAGACATCAATATCACTGATCATTCAGAACTTGTATATAAGCTATACGCAAGAAAACAGGGTAGCTATTTTGTAAATAAAGTATATCCGAATCTGGATATTGATTTTCTTGATGCCTCTGTTATTGATAAAGCTAAGAAAATGGCTGTTTCCCGAAATAAAAATCATGTTTGGAAAAATATGAGTGATGAAGAGCTTTTACGAAGTGCCAATTTAATTTTGACAGATCCGGAAACAAAGCGTGAAGGAATTACATTAGCGGCTATTTTATTATTTGGAAAAGACAACTCTATTATGTCCGTTCTTCCACAGCACAAAACCGATGCGATATTCAGAGTTGAAAATAAGGATAGATATGACGATAGAGATGTTGTTATAACAAATCTGATTGATAGCTATGACAGACTTATAGAGTTTGGGCAGAAGCATTTGAATGATTTATTTGTCTTAGACGGAATTGTCAATGTCAATGCAAGAGATAGGATACTTAGAGAAATTGTATCAAACACATTAGCACACAGAGATTATTCAAGTGGCTTTCCTGCAAAAATGATTATTGACGATGAAAAGATTACTATTGAAAACAGTAACTTGGCTCATGGAATGGGAGCTTTAGATTTACAAAAGTTTGAGCCTTTTCCTAAGAATCCTACTATATCTAAAGTTTTTAGAGAAATAGGTCTTGCGGATGAACTTGGCTCAGGAATGAGAAATACCTACAAGTACACACAACTTTATTCAGGAAAAAATCCGGTGTTTGAGGAGGGAGATATATTCAGAACGATTATTCCTCTAAAGAAGATAGCGACGCAAAAGGTGGGTGGAGAGAATGTCGCTCACGATGTCGCTCAAGGTGTCGCTCAAGGTGTCGCTCACGATAAGATAGCCCTCGCAGAGTTTATCAAAGAAAAAGTGAGAAGCAATGATAGGATTACGAGAAAGGCTATTGCAGATGAAGCTGGAGTTAGCGTAAAGACTATCGAAAGAGCTATAAAGGAAATAGATAGTCTGAATTATGTAGGCAGTGGTAATAGCGGTCATTGGGAACTTAATGAGTAAAAGTAAGTTGCAAAACAAAGATTTTTATAAATAACTCAAACTTCCCACACCCCAAATGGGGTTAGTACATTGAAAATTCAATATTTCAGCTAACAAAATAATGATTTATGCTGTTTTAGGTTTAGGATGTAATGCATTTTGCAGATATTTTGGCAGCCTTGATTCAAAATCAAGCATAAAAACAGATATTTGATCGTTACTTAATCTAAGTGTCTCACAAAGACTTGCCATCAATGCAGTCATTAATATAGCAAGTGAGCGATAAAAAGTGATATCTGCCATTTCATCCACAAGAAAAAAGAATAACTCACCAAGAGTCCGATAGTCTTCATTTTGTCTTTGCTCAACTGAAAGTAGCATATACCTAAGAAAAACAATTGCAGTATGTGCAGTCAGTGCATCATAAGATAAGCTGTGGCACTCACCGATAAGATTAAGCATTGATTTACAGGTTTTGAAAAATACTTCTATTTGCCATCTTTTTCCGTAAATACGAATGATCTCTTCTTCACACAAACTTGTATCAGTGCATATAAAGGCAAGCCAATCCTTACGATTAGCTTTATTCCTTACACAGACAATTTTAGCTGCTATAGGTTCTTCTTTTCCTACTTTTACATCAACTGAAAGTAGATATTTAGATCTACCTCTACGCTTTTTGTTTTGTGAATAAATCTCTTTTATGTTAAGTTGTTTTCCACAATATTCATACTTGATGCGTGAACTTTTTTTGATCATTGCAATGACATCTATTCCTCTTGACTTGATATCAGTTATCTGAGCGGGAGTGGCAAACCAAGAGTCAAACAGGACATAGTCAGCAGATAATCCGGCTTTAGTTGCATTATCAAGAAGAGTAAGCATTGCCTTTGGTGCTTTTGTTTGAGCAAGTTCTCTACGCTTTCCTGCAATCGTTCTTTTGTCAAATGATCTTTTGGGACCAATAATATTTGATTCCTTAGAAGAAGCTAAAAGGCAACTGTTAACAGGGATAAGAGAATTGCCGTCACTCCAACATAAAGTAAGCATACGATAACCCTTTTGATAACTCATGCTTACATGGTCAAACACTCTTGAACTGAGTTCGGTCTTTTTACAGCCTGTTCTGTTAAAAAGACTGTCATCTATTATGAATACATTTT
>ERZ773010.2299-NODE-2299-length-11378-cov-3.236863_pt1 | contig 11378 bp, 14 predicted proteins | sample MGYA00580842_ERZ773010 | MGnify/ENA primary metagenome ERZ773010 (study PRJEB29015, sample SAMEA2737982) | human oral metagenome | biome: human oral; feature: human-associated habitat; material: dental | place: China | collected 2107 ...
GCTCTAGCCAAAATTAGCCATGCTTTGACTAATTGGTCAAAACATGGCTAATTTCATATAATGCTGTACATACAAAGAGATAGCATAAACGCCGACCCGCTTTATTAAAAACACCTGACCGCCCGCTAAACCTTCCCCGCAACCCGGAGTACCCCATGAAAAACACCGCATTCACGACCCTCATCGAACACGCCATCCGCGCCCCCTCCGGCCACAACACCCAGCCGTGGCGCTTCACCCTCGGCGCAGGCTGCATCACCATCGCCCCCGATTTCGGTAAACGCCTGCCGGTCGTTGACCCCGACAACCGCGAACTCTTTATCAGCCTCGGCTGCGCGGCGGAAAACCTGCGCATCGCCGCCAGCCATCACGGCTACGCGACCACTACCGACATCGCCGCCGACGGCGCGATTACCATCACCCTGCAACAACAGCCCGGCATCATCCCCGACCCGCTCCTTGCACAAATCGCCCGTCGCCAAACCAACCGCGCCACTGCCGATGGCCGCCGCATCCCGCCGTCCGCACTGAACGACATCCTCGCCGCCAGCCAAAGCGCAGGTGTGCAACTGCACGCCTGGGAGAACGGCAGCCCCGCCTTTGCCCGCCTCGGCGCGCTGGTCATGGCGGGCAACACCGCGCAAATGCGCGACCCCGCCTTCAAGCACGAACTGCTGACGTGGATTCGCTACAACCGCAAAGACAGCGAACGCACGCGCGACGGTCTCAGCTACGCGGTGATGGGCGCACCCAACCTGCCGCGCTGGCTCACCGCCCTCATCATCCGCCTCATGCTTAACCCCCGCAGCCAGAACAACAGCGACCGCAAAAAAATCGCCGCCGCCTCGCACCTGCTGCTCATCGCCAGCGACGGTGACGACATCCCGGCGTGGATTGCCACCGGCGGCGTCCTGCAACGGCTGCTGCTGCAACTGACCGCACACGGCATCGCCAGCGCCTGGCTCAACCAGCCCTGCGAAGTCGCCGCACTACGCGCCCGCCTCGCCGACGAATGCCCCGGCACACACCCGCAAATCCTGCTCCGCCTCGGCTACGCCGCCCCGCTGCCCTATGCGCTGCGCCGCCCGCTCGCGGAAGTTATCGCATAGCCTGCACGCGGGAAGTGTGGCATCAGGAAAAGTGGACATAGCGACTACTTCGTCGGGTGTGTGCCGCAGGCACGCACGCGGAAGTGTGGCATCAAGAAATGCGGACGTAGGGTGGGGCTTGCCCCACCGCTGGCCATCTGCCCTGCGTATAGCCATCCACCGTATGAGGCTTTCGGTGAATGGCTATAACGCCGCCGCTTGGGCGGCGTTCTTTTTGCAACCACGAAATCACATCATTTTGTGGACTTTTACACAAATTTTGTGGATTCGTCGCCATGCTCGCGTTAACATACCGGAAAACCGCATGATTCCTGACCGCGTACGGAGGTGCGCCTGCTGTTTTGCTGCGTCGTGGCGGCAGCGGTTTTTATGTGCCATCTTTTTGAAACTACACTAAATTCTTTAATTTTTGCTGGACTTTTCCGCATCCCGCATTCCATAATGCGCCACGGCAAAATGTGAATTTCGCCGTGATTTTCCGTTAATTCATGAGTGAGGTGTGTATGCAAGAGTCTCCTTCCGCCGCCGCGCCGCGCAAAGCGGGAATTGGCGCGTATATCGCGCTGATTTTTGCGGTGATTTTTTTCTCCGGCATCAGCGTCAGCAAGCCGGTGCAGGACTTCGGCACGGTGATTGCCGAAAAGCTCAATGTCGAGCCGCAAAAGGTGCATGACGTCTTCAGCGTGTTCGATTTCAACACGTTAAACGGCAAGTTCGGCAAGGTGCTGCTACCGGAAAAGGCGGACAAGCCGGGCGAGCATCCGGGCAATTTTTCCGGTGATGGCGGCGTTGGTGCGCGTCAGGGCTTCATGTTTGCCCTGACCTTGATGCCGACGACGCTCTTTGCGATGGGCATCATCGCCGTGCTGGAGTATTACGGCGCGCTGGAAGCGATGCGTCGCCTGTTGCAGCGCATCCTCAAACCGCTGATGGGTATTCCCGGCGATACCGGCCTCGCGATGATTGCCAGTTTCCAAAGTACCGATGCGGGTGCGGCGCTGACCCGCGCGCTCTACGACGAGGGCAAGCTGACCGCACAGGAGCGCGATATTTTTGCGATGTTCCAGTTCAGCGCGGGCGCGCCGATTACCAATTTCCTCTCCACCGGTACGGCGCTGCTCGGCCTGACTGCCGCAGCGGTTGCAGGCGGTGATGCGGCGAAAGTCCCTGCCAGCGTCGGCATCTGCCTCGGCGTCATCTTCATCTTCAAATTCGTCGGCGCGAACCTGATGCGGCTCTACCTCCGCTTCACCGCCCGCAAGGAAGGAGCGCAGCCATGAGCGATATCCAAGAAAAACAGATGATTACCGATGTCTTCGTCAGCGGCGTCAAGCGCGGCTGGGGCATCGCCACCGGCAGTATGCTGCCCAACGTGCTGATGGCCTTTATCCTCATCCATTTTTTGAACCTCACCGGCATCCTCGGCCTGCTCGGCACACTCTGCGGCCCGGTGATGAAAGTCTTCGGCCTGCCCGGCGAGGCGCTGATGGTGCTGCTCGCCGCCTGGCTGTCAATGGGCGGCGGTGTCGGCGTCGCCTCCAGCCTGTTCGCCGCCGGAACCCTCAGCCTGCACGACATCGCCGTTCTCGCCCCGGCGATGTACCTCATGGGCTCGCAGGTGCAATACATCGGGCGGCTGCTCGGCGTTGTTGGCACGCCCGGCAAATACATTCCGGTGATGGTGCTGATCTCCATCATCAACGCCCTGCTGGCGCTACTCGTCATGCAAATCATCGTTTAGGAGCAAAGTCATGAAAAAAGAAACCTTTTTGGAACACCTGAAACCCTTCATCAATACCGACTGCGGCAGCTACCAGCCCGCCGGTGTTGGCAAAATCGCCGATATGCTCACCGAAAAATACACCGCGCTCGGCGGCTGGCACATCAAGCGCCAGCACCTGCACGATGAAGTCGGCCCCGGCCTGCTCATCACCAACCGCGAGAATCCCGACCACTACGACGTGCTGCTCGTTGGTCACATTGACACCGTCTTCCCCGAAGGCACCGCCGCCGCGCGCCCGTTCAAGGTGGAAGGCGACCGCGCCTACGGCCCCGGCGTCGCCGACATGAAAAACGGCGTTATCGCCATCTACGCCGCGCTCTCCGAACTCGACCCGGCGGTGCGCGACAAACTCTCCATCGGCGTGCTGCACAACCCGGACGAAGAAATCGGCTCGATTCACTCCGACCCGTGGCTACTTCAAGAGGCAAAAAAAGCCGACCGCGTACTCGTCTGCGAATCGGCACGCGCCGACGGCTCGCTGGTCAACCGCCGCAAAGGCAACGCCACCTTCATCATCACCTACCACGGTGTCGCCTCGCACGCGGGCAACGACCCGGAAAAAGGCCGCTCCGCCGTGCTGGAAATGGCACACTGGATCGTCGAGCTTGCCAAACACAACGACTACGCGAACGGCACCAGCCTCAACGTCGGCCAGGTCAAGGGCGGCAGCGCCAGCAACGTCGTCCCGGACAGCGCCGAAGCGGTGCTGGACCTGCGCTTCTGGGACAACAGCAAATACGACGAAATCCACGCCCTGCTCGACAAACTCGCCGCCAAGCCGTTTGTCGAAGGCGTCAGCGTGGACATCCGCGTCAAATCGCAAAAACCGGCGATGGTGATGAACGCAGGCACCGAGCAACTGATGCAGCTCGTGGAAAAAGCGGGCAAAAAAATCGGCCTGCCGATTACCTGGCAGGCGGTCGGCGGCGGCTCGGACGCCAACACCACCTCGGCGCACGGCATCCCCTCGCTGGACGGCTTCGGCCCCATCGGCGCGGGCTTCCACAGCGAAAAAGAATATCTGGAAATCGACAGCATCGAGCCGCGCGTGGCGCTCTTAAAAGCGGTGCTGGAAGAAATCGCTTCCTGATTGACCCGCTTGCGGAAAGCCGCCCTCCGGGGCGGTTTTTTTGATGACTGTTCGGCAGGTCGGGTGACGTACCCGACGCTTTCGATGTCGGCCATGAATGGCCGACCTACGCTGGTCGCATGGTTCAGATGGAAATCCGGTCGTAGGTCGGGTACTTGTGCCCGACATTTTCCGATGTCGGCATAAATGGCCGACCTACGTTTGCTCTTTGTGAGAATTGCATACATCCGCCCTGCCCCATTGCTGAATTTCCCTCACAACCCCATGCGATGCTACCGGGCTAATCAAACCGCGTGCGACCGTCGATAATGCGCGCCATCACAACCACGGAGGCACCATGCCCAACATCCTTGTCATCGGCGCGACCGGCTCGCTCGCCCGCACCGTTATCGCCACCGCCGCCGAAAACCCGGCGCTGCACCTCACCCTTTTTGCCCGCCAGCCGCGCAATTTGCCACCGCAATACCCCGCCATCACCGGCGACGCGCTTGACCCCGCCGCGCTGTAAGCGGCAATGCGCGGACAGGACACTATTTACATCAACCTCGCTGGCGACCTCGGCCGCATGGGCGCGAACATCATCGCCGCGATGCAGGCGACAGGCGTGCGCCGCGTCATCGCCATCAGCTCCATCGGCATCTACGACACGCCCGTGCGCGACATCCTCCGCCCCTACCGCGCCCTCGCCGACTGCATCGAAAGCTCCGGCCTTGATTACACCATCCTCCGCCCCGACTGGTTCACTAATGCCGACGAAATTGACTACCAGCTCACGCCGAAAGGTGAACCCGAATGCGGCCATGCCGTGTCGCGCAAAAGCATCGCCGATTTCGTCTGTAAACTGTTCGCCGACCCGGCGCAATATATCGGCGCCAATCTCAACATCAGCAAACCATGAAAAAACAGCTTATCTCTGGAATATTACTCATGCACACCGCCCTTGCCATTGCAGAAACCCCGCTGGAAGCATTCCGCGCCCTGAACCAGGCCGCCATTGCGCAAAATATCCCGGCAATGGAACAGCGGCTCGCGCCGGAATTTGTCCTGACCCATATCACCGGCTACCCGCAGCCGCGCGCCGAATGGCTGGACGAAGTCAAACGCGGCTCGATGCGCTATTACGACTTCAAAGAAGTGGAAACCGACTTACAAATCGCAGGCGACCGTGCAACACTCGCCTCGCGCAATCTCGTCGATGCCAATATCTGGGGTACGCACCATACCTGGCGGTTACAACAAACCGTCACCCTCCGCAAAAACGGCGATGGCTGGCTCATCGAAAAATCCGTCGCCACCCTTTACTGATTTCACTCCAACCCAAAGGAAACCACCATGAACCTGCAAGACATCCAGAACCGCTTTGAACTGAAATATCTCGTTGACCATTTCTCCAACCTCGCCGACGAAAAGAAAGTCGCCGAACAAATGTCGCTCTTTGCCGCTGATGCGGAAGTCATTACCTATATTGGCGATGAATTGTTCGCCCATGCCCAGGGCCACGCAGAAATTGAAAAAGTCTTTGCCGATTACCTCGCCCAATTCCATACCGTTTACCATCTGAACGGCCAGCAAACAGTGGAATTGCACGGCGACCGCGCCGAAGGCATCGCCTATTGCCAGGTCGCGCTGGTCAGCAATAAAGACGACCACGACGAAATGCTCACCCATTATGTGCGCTACAACGACAGCTACGCCAAAATCAACGGGCGCTGGGTCATCCAAAAACGCATCGCCCATTTCCTGTACAGCGAAACCCGCACCATCCACAAATAAAGAATCATGATGCGAAAAATATTTGCTGATTTGCCTCAACAAGTCCTTTATCAACCGCTGCGACAACCGTCGCAGCTTTTTTATGCTATTTTTCCCGTTTTCAATACTGGAACATCCCATGCGCCTGTACGCCCTGTTGCTCTATTTTATTTTTGCCGCCTGTGCTGAAACGACCCAATATGAATGGGCGACGCCAGTCAAACCGGAAGCCAATCTTTACCGCGTTGATGACAAACTCTACCGCAGTGAACAGCCGGTACGCGACGATGCCGCGCTCATTAAAAAGCTGGGCATTAAGACCGTCATCAACCTGCGTTATTTCGACCGCCGGGGCGATGAAAAAGCGCTGGCGGGCAGCGGTATTGCGCTATTCAACCAGCCGCTGCTCACTTGGCGCATCCGGCCAAAAGATATTGCGGCGACGCTTTATCTGATTGAGCGCCAGCAGCAATACGGCGCGGTACTCGTGCATTGCTATCACGGTGCCGACCGCACCGGATTGATGGTCGCCATGTACCGCATTGTTTACCAGCATTGGCCTGTTGCAGAAGCGAAACGGGAAATGCTGCAAGGGTCATATGGCTACCATAGTATTTGGGTTAATCTGGAGCGGCTGTTCAGCGCGGAAGATATTGCGCAAATCCGTGAACGGTTAAGCCAATTACGCGGCGATAAAAATAATCTGTCGCCGCCATATAGCAGGGGGCGGGAGATTTTTTAGCCCATAGGACAGCGAGGCGACGCCATGCCGACAGGGCAGGACGGGTTTTCATTGCCCGCCACCAGCGGCGGCGGTAAAGTACGCGCCCATTTTCAAGCGGATAACTCAAGGAGTTCACCATGCAGGGTCAGTTGTGGATTGTCGCGGCGCCGTCGGGGGGCGGCAAAACCAGCCTCATCGCCGAGGCGGTGCGGGTGCTGGACGATGTGGTCGAAAGCGTGTCGCACACCACGCGCGCCGCGCGGCCGGGCGAGGTCGAGGGCGTGCATTATTTTTTCGTTGAACACGCGCAGTTTCAGGCGATGATTGATGCCGACGGCTTCCTTGAATACGCGCAGGTTTTCCACAATGCCTACGGCACCGCGGCGGCGTCTGTTGATGCGCTGCTCGCGGCGGGCAAGGACGTGATTTTGAGCATTGACTGGCAGGGGGCGCAGCAGGTGATGCAGCGGCGACCGCAGACGCGCACGGTGTTTTTGCTGCCGCCATCGTTGGACGTGCTGCGCGCGCGCCTCACCGCTCGCGGTCAGGACAATCCCGCCATTGTCGCGCAACGGATGGCGGAGGCGGAGGAGCAAATCAGCCATTACCGCGAGTTTGAGTTCGTCATCGTCAATGAGGATTTTCAGCGTGCCGCCGGTGAATTGCAGGCGCTGATTTTGTGCGACCGCCTGCGCCGGGCGCGCTGCGAGGCGGATTTGCAACCGCTGCTGAAGCGACTGGGGCAGGAATAGCGCCATTTTCGCCCATGATTTTGTGAGGATTCGATGCGATGAAATTCCTGCAAGCCAACGGGCGGCCGCATCAGGATTGAAGGGCGAGAGTCCGGTGGCAATCAGGTCGGCATTGCATTGATAAAGTGCGGGCATTGGGCTTCGGCGGGAAGGAAGGCGCGGGCGAAGGTGGTTTTGCCGGCACCGTTCGGTCCGGCGAGGATGAGGATTTTTTGCGGCATGACAGGTTTGGGGAAGTTAAAAAACGCCGGTTGCCCGGCGCTACGAGTTAGAGTCTGTTTGCAATTCAGCGAATAAGCCCCTCTCTCTTGCTGCGCAAGCAATACTTGTCGCTACGCGAGCAATGCTTGTCCCACAGGGACTGGAACAGCTCGCGCAGCGAGAGAGGGGGCATATTGGCTGTTTTCCCGGTTTTCAGTTCCCTACACAAGCACACGAAAAATGCGATTCCCCAAGATTTTGAACAGGCTCTTACAGGCAGATTACGAAGGGTCGGAAGGAGAAAGGCCGTGTTGTCTCAACCATTCAATAGAGTCGGCATGACCGCGTTTGGCGGCACGGCGCATATGCCTGACCGCCTCGTCCGGGTCGCCCAGATGCCAAAAAATCCTGCCCAGCCAGTAATTTGACTGGGGCACGCCTTGGGCGGCAGCTTTTTTGTACCAGACGATAGCCTGTTTCAGGTTGCGTTTGGTGATTCTCCCCTTGCGGTACTCACAGCCCAAATTGTGCTGGGCGATGGCATAACCGTCCCGCGCCGCCTGACGATAGAGGCGCATGGCGCGTTCGGGGTCGGCGGCGACGCCTTCGCCGTCGGCATAGCAAATCGCCAGGTTGTTCACGCCGTCAACATTGCCCGCTTTGGCGGCGCGGCTGTTCCAGTAAAACGCTTTTGCCGCGTCCTTTTCGCCCAGCCAGCCGTTGCTGTAGGCCAGCCCCATTTGCACCATGCTGCGCGCAGAGCCGATTTCGGCCGCCTCGGAAAAACAGCGCACGGCATTGGCATAATCCCGCTCTGCCTTGAAGCGCTTGCCCTCCGCGTACAACGCCTCGGCGCGGCGTACCCGCCGCTGATATTCCTGCTGGCGCGCGCGGCGCAGCCGGGTTTTCTCTTCATACTGGCGAACGCGCTGCTGTTTTTCCGCCGCGATTTGCGCTTTCCGCTCGGCCTTTTCAATGGCGCGTTCGGCGCGTTTTTCCTCGCGTTTTGCCTGTTTGCGTGCCTTCGCCGCCTGTTTCTCTTCCTCGGCAAGGAATTTGGCGAGGTCTTTCGCTTCCAGCGCGGCGCGCTCCTTTGCCGCCGCATGGGCGGCCTGGTCTTCGGCTTCGCGCCGGGCGCGTTCGGCAATCAACCGTTCCGGCAGAATGAAAGTATCGTAGAGCCACTGCGCCACCGTCTCGGCGTGTTGCAAGTTGGCCGCCGCGTCGGCGGGGTCTTCGTGCAGGTCATGCACCGCCTGGTTGCCCTTGACACGCAGCTCGTTGAGGGTGTCGATAATTTTTTCCGGCGCAAGCAGCTTGTAATCGAGCAGCCGCAGCACATCGAGCGGCGTGTCCAGCCCGCCGGTGTCCAGTTGCCAGCGCTCCGCCAAATATTGCAGCACCGCTTCGCCGAACTGGCGCAGGCGGATGAGGACAATATTGGGCTCTTGCGGATACAGCGCCACCGCCGACTGCGCGAGTCGCGCCAGTTGCGGGGCATCTTCAAAATGGTCAAGCAATGCTAATCGGGTAAACATGGGTTCTCTCTGGTTGTGAATGACTGGTGATGGTGAACAGCCCGCCCAGGTATTTGTGCCCGGCATTTTTTTATTGTCGGTCATGAATGGCCGACCGGCAAACTTGTCGTCCGCTTGGTTTGTAGGTCGGACATTTATGCCCGACATTTTTTGGTGTCGGCCATGAATGGCCGACCTACGAACTGCTTTGCGAGGATTGCTCTATAGCCCCCTGCACCCGCTCACCCCGCGCCGCGACGATGCCGTTGCCCCATTGCATCAGCGCATTCAGCACCGGCACAACGCTGCGGCCAAAATCCGTCAGCGCGTATTCGCTGCGCAGCGGCGGTTTCTCGCCAAACACCGTGTGGCAAATCAGCCCGTCCGCTTCCAGTTGCCTGAGCTGGCGGTTCAGCGTCGCCTCGGTCGCGGCAAGCAAATGGCGGTGCAATTCGGCAAAACGTTTGCTGCCGTCCTGCAGGTGATAAAGAATCACCGCCTTCCATTTGCCGCCGACCAAATCCATCGCCAGACTGACCGGGCAAGGGTACACCTTGCCGTTCAGGCGGACAAAATCGCTCATACATTCGTCTTTCATATATAACCTGTTCAAAAGGATAGCTCTTGTTCCCCGGCAGAGGCGCGCCGATACTGCCCGTCATACCCACACCGGAGAACCCCATGAAACCCCTTGTCGCCATCGCTGGCGCTACCAGCAAACAGGGGCGCAGCGTCGCCACTACCCTGCTGCGCAGCGGACAATACCGCGTGCGCGCACTGACCCGCAACCCTGCCGCGCCGCAGGCACAAGCCCTCGCCCGCCTCGGCGCGGAAGTCGTCGCCGCGCCGCTCGCCGTCGGCCATGATGCCGCCTGGCGCGCCGCCTTTCGCGGGGCGGACAGCGCCTTCCTCATGACCCCGCCGACCCTGCCCAATGACTCCGACGAGTTCCCCCTCGGCTGCGCCCTGGCCGATGCCGCCGTCGCCGCGGGCGTACCGCACCTCATCTTCAGCACCCTGGAAAACGTCGATGCCATCAGCGTTGGGCGCCACTACGCGCCACATTTCACCGACAAGGCGCGCATCGCCGACCACATCCGCGGCCTGCCGGTGGCGCACAGCTTCATCCTGCTCGCCTTTTTCTACACCAACCTGCTGGAGTACTACCTGCCGCGCCGCGCAGGCGACACCCTGCTGATGCCGGTTTACCTGCCCGCCGACTGCCGCGCGCCCTTCGTTGATCCGCTCACCGCCACCGGTCCCGCCGTTGCCGAAATCCTCGCCCGCCCCGACCACTACCACGGCCAAACCCTGCCCGTCATCGGCGACCTCCTCACCCCGCGCGAACTCGTCGCCACCTTCAGCCGCATAACCGGCATCCGTGCCGAATACCGCAGCGCCTACGAACGCGACGAACTGCTGCAATACTACCCCGCCTTCGCCGACAACGAAGCGCTGGTACAAGAGCTGCTCGGCATGACCCACTACGCCGCCGAATACGGCTACTACCGCCCGGAACGCGACCTTGGCTGGAGCCGCCGCATCGACCCCGCCGCGCTGAGCTGGGAACAATTCCTGCGCACAAGCGGCTGGCGTGGCGAAGCCGTGCATTACGGCGCATAAACCGCAAAAATCCCCTAAAATGCGCGCCCCATTCACAACACAACGGAGACTCACACATGAGCGAACACCACTGCGGCTGCGGCTGCCACGAACCGCACCACGCCAACCACCCGCACCAGCACGGCGCGGGCTGCGGCCACACCGCCATCAAGCACGACGGCCACGTTGACTACCTGCACGACGGCCACCTGCACCACCCGCACGGCGGCCACGTCGATGAACACCGCATCGCTGTCAGCGCCACCAACCCGGACGCCTGCACGCCCGACCACCACTGCGGCGGCCACGAAGCAGGACACGTCCATGGCCCCGGCTGCGGTCACGAAGCGGTGCCACATGGCGACCACGTCGATTACCTCGTCGATGGGCACCTGCACCACCCGCACGGCGACCACTGCGACAACCACGGCCCGGTCGAACTGGTCTGACCGCCCGCAATCACAGCGGCTTCCCGACAGGGGAGCCGCTTTTTCTTTGCCACAAGCGGCGCTATAGCAATACACCTAAAGCTTCAGACAAGGCGCGCCGCCGAAGACAGTACGCTTTTGTACGGCGAGGCGGCGCAACACAGTATGAGGCTTTAGGGGGATTGCTATACACTCTGCCCGAACCCTCACCTGGAGCTTCCATGAAACGCCTGCCCCTCATCCTTGCCGCGCTCGTCCTCATCGGCGGCGGCTTCACCATCAAAATGTACAATGGCCTGCAACGCGCCGACGAAAGCGTTGCCGCTGCTTGGGCGGAAGTCGAAAACCAGTACCAGCGCCGCGCCGACCTCGTTCCCGGCACCCACCTCGGCGTGATGATTTCCACCGCCACCAACCAGA
>ERZ773010.2300-NODE-2300-length-11378-cov-2.304425_pt1 | contig 11378 bp, 10 predicted proteins | sample MGYA00580842_ERZ773010 | MGnify/ENA primary metagenome ERZ773010 (study PRJEB29015, sample SAMEA2737982) | human oral metagenome | biome: human oral; feature: human-associated habitat; material: dental | place: China | collected 2107 ...
TACAATATTTCCCCGGCAGATTGACAGAAAAAAGCTTTTTTTCGTCACAATGCCGAATGAATTTTCGCCGTTTTCGACTAATTCTTATCCGGCAAATCTTTTCCACAACGCAGTCCGCAACATTCCTCTGAACCTTCAAATGAGCACCGCATTGAAAGCCCTACCGAAGCGTCCCAATACGCGCTGAAAGGTCGCCAAATCAACCAAGCGTTGAGCATAAGACGGCAGAAAACCTTTTCGTTATGGCGGGGCTTCAATGCGGTGCTCTACGACGAGCTCGCGGCGGCGGACACCGATGCGCTACCGATTGAACGCAAAACATTTGGGGGCGCAAAGCAAAAGATTTATACTATGCCCGTTTGTTATTTCACTCGGAGTTTTTATGCCGGAACGTTCTACCAATATTACCACTCACGATCCTTTCGGCAGCCTGCTCGGTTACGCACCGGGCGGCGTTGCCATTTATTCTTCCGATTACACCACGGCCGACGAAGCAGAGTTTCCCGATGATGCCGCCTTTCGTAGTTATTTAGGACGCGAATATATGGGCTATAAATGGCAATGTGTGGAATTTGCGCGCCGTTATTTATATCTCAATCACGGCATGGTGTTTACCGACGTGAGCATGGCCTATGAAATTTTTTCGTTACGTTTTCTGCGCCAAGTGACGAACGACGCCTTGTTACCGTTGCAAGCTTTTGCCAACGGCAGCAAACGCAAACCCGAAGCCGGTGCGCTTTTGATTTGGCAAGAAGGTGGTGAATTTAAACATACCGGTCATGTAGCGATTATTACCGAAGTATTAGACGATAAAATCCGCATCGCCGAACAAAATGTAATTCACTCACGTCTGCCGAGCGGGCAACAATGGACGCGCGAGCTGCCAATGCGGTGCTCAAACGGTTATCTGTTGCAAGATACCTTCGACGATACGGAAATTTTAGGCTGGATGATTCAAACCGCGGATACGCAATACAGCCTGCCACAGCCGACGCCAAAACCGGAAGATTTGGTGATTAAAGCAGGACATATTGAAAATAAAGGTCAATTTGAAGGCCATTGGCTGGATGAATCGAAGCCGTTCGACGCCGCTTACGTGAAAGCGATGCACGGCCATCGCGTCAGCCGTTCGGATCAATATCGTTATTTCGCCATTTCCGAAAACGCTCAACATGAACTGATTCGTGCCACCAACGAACTGCATTTAATGTATTTACACGCCACCGACAAAGTGCTGCAAGACGATAAATTACTGCAATATTTCAATATTCCTAAACTACTTTGGCCGCGCTTGCGTTTGTCTTGGCAGAATCGCCGTTATCAAACCATCACCGGCCGTTTGGATTTTTGTCTGGACGAGCGTGGACTAAAAGTGTACGAATATAATGCGGATTCCGCATCTTGCCACGCCGAGGCCGGCGAAATAATGAATCGTTGGGCACAACAGGCGGGACTTAAGCTAGGAGAAAACCCCGGTGAAGGTTTGCGCAATGCCTTGGCGGATTGTTGGCAACACAGCCGCGCCAGCAAATTAGTGCATATTTTGCAAGATCACGACGATGAAGAAGATTATCACGCGCTGTTTATGCGCCAAGCACTACTCCAAGGCGGCTTTCAAGCAAAAATTATTCACGGCACGGAAGGACTGCATTGGGATAATCGCGGTCGCTTGTTGGACGATGAAAACCATCAAATCCAAAGCGTGTGGAAAACTTGGGCATGGGAAACCATGTTGGAGCAATTGCGCGAAGACGCGACAGGACAAGAAGTGGCGCCGCCGATTCGGACCGGCTATGCGGAAGATAAAGTGCGCCTAATCGACGTTTTGTTGCGGCCGGAAGTGCAAGTTTACGAACCGCTTTGGACTGCGATTCCAAGCAATAAAGCGATTTTGCCGGTGTTGTGGTCGTTGTTCCCGAATCATCGTTATTTGTTGGAAGCGAGTTTCGAACTGACACCGGAATTAATCAAAAACGGTTACGCGCAAAAACCGATTGCCGGCCGCCGCGGCGACAACGTGAAATTGTTCGGCGATGACAATTTGGTGTTAAATAGCACGGATGGACGTTTCGGCAAACAAGAAAACATTTACCAACAGCTTTGGTGTTTACCGAAAGTGGAAGATCAATATTTACAAATCTGCACTTTTACCGTCGGCGGGCATTACGGCGGCAGTTGTTTACGTTCCGACCCTAGCCGGGTGATTATGGGCGACAGCGATATGCAACCGCTGCGTGTATTGTCGGAAAAGGATTTTCAAACCAAATAAATTCCCTAACTCAATGCGGTGCTGATTAGCCACTTCAGCACTTTCATTTCTCACCTTGCAGCCACAAAAAACCGCAGGTTTTCACCTGCGGCTTTCGTTTGTTCGTGTAAACAAAGGGCGACAAGGAAACCGCACTTTTTTCACTGAATAAAAGATTAAAGATAGTAATGGCCTAAATAGTTTAATTTTTCATCAAGTTTTAACACAAGTGGTTGGCCGGTCGGGATTTCAAAATCCATAATTTCCGCGTCGGAAATACCGATGATGTGTTTTGCCAAAGCGCGTAAGGAATTACCGTGCGCGACCACCAATGCACGTTTGCCGGCGAGTAAGGCCGGAGCAATTTGATCTTCCCAGAATGGGAGGGCGCGCTCTAAGGTTAATTTTAAGTTTTCAGCATTCGGTACGATGTCTTTTGGTAAGTTGGCGTAACGACGGTCATTATGGGCGGAATTCGGATCTGCCGGGTCTAAATCCGGTGGGGAGATGTCGTAAGAACGGCGCCAGATGTGCACTTGTTCGTCACCGTATTGTTCAGCGGTGGCTTTTTTGTCCAAACCTTGTAGCGCGCCGTAGTGACGTTCGTTCAAGCGCCAGTTTTTCACTTGTGGAATCCATAATTGGTGAGATTCTTCCAATACAATATTACAGGTTTTGATGGCGCGGGTGAGGACGGAGGTGAAAGCAATGTCAAATTCATAGCCGGCTTCGAATAATTTTTTACCGGCCGCTTTGGCTTCTTCCACGCCGCGTTCGGTAAGATTGACGTCGCGCCAGCCGGTGAATAGGTTTTTTGCGTTCCATTCACTGAAACCATGACGAATAAAGACTAATTCCATAGGATTCTCCTTGTTGTAGGTAAATTAAAAACGCGCATTTTATAGCAAAAAAAACCACCATGTTAAAGCGAAAAGGCGGCATTTCCTGATCTTTCGCAAAAATCCGCGGGAAACTTTTTCGCCTTTTGACAAATATGATAAGATTCGCGCAATTTTGTGAATGGGGACGGGTTATGTCGCGGTTTGCCTTATATGGGAAAATATCTATCGTGACCGCGCTTTTGTGTGGCACTATTTCGGGCTATGCACCGACGGGCGAGGCCGCCGATCTCAATCAAATTCAACAACAAATCAAGCAACAAGAATCCAAACTGGCCGAGCAAAAACGCGCACAGGCCAAATTACAATCCACGCTGAAAAATCAAGAAAGTAAAATCAATTCTGTGGCGGGTGAATTGCGCGATACCGAACTGAGCCTGCAAGAAATTCGCAAGCAAATCGCCGAGGCAGACGGGCAAATCAAGCAACTTGAGAAAAAAGAACGCGAGCAAAAAGCCAAGCTGGCAAGACAAATGGATGCGATTTATCGTTCCGGTTTGAATCCTTCCGTGTTGCAACGAATGTTTTCCGAGGATGCTCAAAAAGCGGCGCGAATGAAAGTGTATTATGAACATTTAAACCGCGTACGCATTGAGACGATTGAAAATATTAACGCTACGCAAGCGCAAATCGCGAAACAAAAAGAAGAGATTTTAAGCCGTCAACAAAGTCATAAAGCGCAGCTTTCAACGCAAAAAAAACAGCAACAGGAATTAGAAAAAGCGCAGCGCGAGCGTCAATCAACGTTAAACGAAATCAATAAAAATATCGATAAAGATCAAAATAAACTAGCCACTTTGCGCGCTAACGAAGCCGCCTTGCGACAAGAGATTCAGCGGGCAGAACAAACGGTGCGAGCGCAAGAACAACAAGAACGTGAAGCCTTGGCACAGCGCAAACAAGCGGAAGAAAAACGCACCGCCAAACCTTATCAACCGACAGAACAAGAACGTCGCTTGATTAACAGCGCTAACGGCTTAGGCGCGGCAGCGCGGCAATATCAAAAACCGGTAAGCGGTTCCACGCTGTATTCGTTTGGCTCCACACAAGCGGGCGAAGCGCGTTGGAAAGGCATGGTAATCGCGGCACCGCGGGGTACACCGGTACGCGCCATCTCCGGCGGGCGGGTAATTTTAGCCGGGCAATTAAATGGTTACGGCTATATGGTGATCGTTAAACATGGCGACAGCGATTTGAGTCTGTACGGTTTTAATCAAGCGGTATTTGTGCAAGCAGGGCAACTGGTCTCTGCCGGGCAAACCATCGCGCAAGTGGGCGACAGCGGCGAAGTTTCGCGTCCGGCACTTTATTTCGGCATCAGCCGCAAGGGCGTGCCGGTTAACCCGGCGGGGTGGATTAAATAATGTTCGGCTTACTGAAAAACGCGTGCAAAAATCTGCTTGTTTTTTCCGCCGCGCTTTATTCCTCATTAACTTTCGCGCAACATAAACTCGCCATCGTAATTGACGATGTAGGCTATCATCCAAAACAAGACGAGGCAATTTTGGCAATGCCGCGCGAGATTTCCGTCGCCATTATTCCCGCCGCGCCTTACGCTGCGGCACGCGACCGCGAAGCCTTTGCGCAAGGGCGCGATATTTTGATTCATATGCCGATGCAACCCGTGAGTTCGATAAAAATTGAATCCGGCGGCTTGCATTTGGGTATGTCGGCAGAACAGGTGACGAATCGTGTACAAACGGCGAGAAATATCGTGCCGCACGCCATTGGGATGAATAATCATATGGGGAGCGCCGCCACGGCAGACAACCTATTGATGAGTCATTTAATGAACGCGTTGCGCGCGCAGCATTTATTTTTCCTGGATAGTCGCACCAGCGGCAAATCTGTAGCGGGCAGAATCGGGCGCGAACAAGGCGTGCGCGTGCTCGAACGTCATATTTTTTTAGACGACAGCAATGAACCGGCTGATGTGCAACATCAATTCCAAGCTGCCCTTCAATACGCACGCAAGCGTGGCACAGCCATCGCGATCGGCCACCCACGGCCGAATACCGTTGCGGTGCTGCAACAAGGTTTGGCTAATTTACCGACGGATATACAGTTAGTCGGAATAGGCAGTTTATGGCGCGACGAAGCTTTCGTGCCGAGCAAACCCTTTATCTTGATTTTCAACGATATTCCGGCGCCAACCTCGGTCGCCCCCTTTGAACCGGTGCCATTGCTGCGCGGCGTACCGCGTTGAGGTTGCCCGATAGCACCGCATTGAAGCCTTGTCCAGCAAGGCTTCAATGCGGTGCTGAAAGCGATCTTCGTCTTCAGCATTTTTTAAAGACAAAAAAATACGGTCGGAAAACTCACGAATTTCCGACCGTACATTTTTATTTTGAACCGCATTAACGGCCGTTATATTCGAAATATAATACCGTAGCTGCGACGCGGGAATGGACGTTAAGTTTGCGCAATAAATTGCGAATGTGCACTTTTACGGTTTCTTCCGAAATAAATAATTGTCCGGCAATTTGTTTGTTCGATAACCCGGTGGCGATTAAACGTAATACGTCCATTTCGCGCTCCGTTAAAGAATCCATCGGATCTTGGCGATGCTCGCGTTCAACCAACAAATTTTTAATCGAATCGCTTAAAATCACTTCGCCTTGCGCGATGGCTTTAAGTTGTTCGAGCAAGGTATCCGGCTCGGTGTCTTTGAGTAGATAACCGTCTGCACCGGCATCCACCAAGGCGAAAATATCATTTTTCGCATCGGATACGGTGAGAATCACAATGCGCGCGTCCACCCCTTCCGCCCGTAAGCCTTTTAATGTATCTAACCCCGAAAGTCCTTTCATGTTCAGATCTAAAATGATCAAATCCGGTGATGTTTGTAATGCAACGGAAATCCCTTCCGCACCGCTACCAACGTCGGCAATCACTTCAAAGTTATCGTCTAATTCCACAAGCTGCTTAATGCCGCGACGCATTAGCGGGTGATCGTCTATCAATAAGACTTTCAATGTTTCTTGCATATTCCCCCCCTAGGCGAAGATTTGACGAAAAAATCGCGTTATTTTAACGAGATTTTAACGATCTTCCAATGTAAAAAATGATGAAAGTTGATTTAGCACATTAATTCCCGATGGGAAAATTCGGATTAAACGGCTTTGCGTTGATATTTAAACGGTAAAATCTGCACGCGACCTTGCGGACAACGTTGAATTTGGTAAAACTGCGGATAATTGAAATTGCGCGACTCGATGTGATACGGATTCTCGCCGCCTTCCAAGCACGAGGCCTGATAAAGTCGGTTAATTTCGCGTACTTTCTCGTCTTTCGAACCGTCGCAATGGCGATAAATTTCCAAGTGATTAGCTTCGTTTAACAGATAGACATTGAAGCTGTCGTCTTTGTTATCTTCAAAGAAAAATTGTAAGAAACCTTCGCTGGCGAAGTGATCAATTTCCGGCGGATATCGACGATCCGGTGCGGGAAGCTCGTCTTTTTCTTCCACCGGACTTTGCAGCACGTCATCAAAATCTGCTACATTTTGCGCGTCACTATCCACTTCTTGCAAACTGATGCCGCGATCTTCGAAAAAGAATTGCCAGTTTTTACCGGCCACGCGTAAACGTGGCGTACGGCACGCTTGGCTGTCCCCCAATTGAATACTGATGCAACGATTAACCAAGGCGTTCACTAGGCTACGTAAAGCGCGTCGATAATATTGACTATAACAAAAAACCTGTACGGAACGCGGACTGCCGGCACCGCGATAAATTTTATTGGAAAGCACTTTTAAAGCCATCAAAATCGCATGCGGCCCCTCAAAATGCAGGGTGCGAATTTCGTTCCATATATTGCGATAAGTGAAATCAATGCTACCGACTAAATTTTGTTCGAGCGGACCAAAACTAAACAAATCACTGGCGGAAAGCTGGGCTTTCAATTCAGTTAAATGGGCGGTGGGATCCACCGTTAAATTCACCGCAATTACGATATTGCGAATTTCACACGGTGTCGCCAAGGCACCGCTGTCGGCTGCGGTAATGGCGCGCGAAAAGGATAAGCGCAGATCCGCCACAAAATTACGTAAGGTTTCGATACTTACGGTTCGACTGAATAAATATAGCTCGGTTTCGGCAGTAAGTAAGCGATTAAAGTACGCCCAAGCCACCAATTTATTCAAACTCTCGCTGTATTCGATGACACGATTTTCCGAGAACATCATCGCGCTCGGCGGTTGATTAATCAGATACCAACCGTCTTTAAAATGTTTGTTGCCACGTACTTCTAAGAAACTGATGTGGCGTTCCGACAAATCGCGAGAAATTTGCGTATTAAGCAAAATCACTTTGCCGGGCAACGCTTCAAATGCGGTGTAAAGTTTACGCGTAAGAATGTTAATATCTTGCGGTGCTACACGGGAATGAATTTTGTGTTTACGCGCAAAATTGACCAAATTGTGATAACTCAGCATCAAGAATTTCACCAAATTCTCATGACTTTCCTTCACTCGTTTGATTTTCCAAAATGGACGACGATTGAGTTCGCGAATGGTATCGTCACTCCAACCCCATTCTTGCGCCAAAATTTGCAGATAATTGGTGCGCCAGTTATGAATTTGGCATAGTGCCAAATCTTCGGTGGCTTTTACATAAAAACAACAGCGCACGAAATCCAATCGTTTAAATTCGGCAAGTTCGGTTAAATAATCCGTCACTTTGGCAAGCATGGCGATATACGGATCAAAATGATGAGACGGCGTGGTGTTGCCGGCAAACAGATCTTCTTTGAATTGGCGAGCAATCAAACGGGTATTCGGATATTCTTTGGAATAGGCTTCCAACAGTAAAATTTTCAGCACCGATTTATAAGGCGAATCAATTCCTTTATAAAGCTGCCAAAGACTGGCACCAAAATATTCATTGGCTGAAAACTGCCCTAATCCACCGAAATCCACCCAATCCTGCGGGTTGATTTCGCCGTTTTCGACGGCTTTTTGCACTTCGCTTTCGTAATCCGTTTCCTTTTCCACCCAAAAATGCAGCCACAATAGCGGGTTGCCTGCAAGACGAACGGCAGAGCGATAAAACTCGTCCAACAACAACATATATTGCGCTGAACCGCTATTTTCGTTCGTGATCGGGTCAGCGTAACGATCATTGCGAAAACGTTGTTGATCGACTAAATAAAAATGAATTTCCACATCGAATTGTAGCGCCCATTCTTCGATTTGGCGTGCTTTTTGCGTTAATAAATCGCGCTGTATATCGTTTAAGTCTTCACGACAACAAATCCAAGTGTCCATATCCGAACTGCTGGTTTGGCTAATCGAGCCGAAACTACCCATTACGTACAAACCTAAAATCGGCGGTTTGGCCGTATAAAATTGCCGTTTGAAAGCATCGTAATGAGCGGGATATTCGCCCTTAAGAAAACGTTGTTGATAATCCGACAATGAAAAATGTGCGACGCCGCAAGGCGCTTTCACCACATAACCGGGCAAACTTGGATGATTTAATTGAAAAAGTAGCGGGAGCAAAAACAAAACCTGTTGGAAACCGTCACCGGAACCGAGCAACGCGCGTTCCAAACGGCGTTGATCTAACATTTCCACACATTTTCTCGCTCGATTAAGATCGTGTTTCAAGCAACATCCTTATCGGATGGAAAAAATTGGCGTTACTCTACCACTTGCGGGCGCAAAAGCAAAGCACGACGCCCCAATCCGTGCGCGATTTGCGATATCCTGCGCCCTATTTTGAACAATTGATTTTATTACGCTGATTTCTTCTGCGCCGATTTCCGCGCGAGCCTGTCGACCAAATCCAGCACTTTCGGTTAGGTATTCGCCACTTTCTGCACGCCGATGATGTTGTGCCCCTTAGCACTGCTGATTTCCACCAAGTTCGCCAACAGCACCGCATTGAATGCTATGCAAATCACGCTTTTTTTCTGTTTAGTTCTGACTTTATCCGTTCGCTCTCGGTGTTAACGTAGCTCATCACCGAGAATTCCAAACAAGGTAGTAAAAATCACTTTTTTATAAAAACTCGACAATAATCCATAACAAATAGTTGAATAAAAAGTGGTTTGTATTGATAACTTTGGAAAAAAATAAATCCTATGTTAAGCACAAAATAAAGCGATTTTTTAATGTTGTTCTGCGCGTGTTGAAATGCCTTTTAAGGCTTCGCATTCGGTAACATCATTTTTTTCACATTGCATTAAAGGGAAGAGAAAACGTTCAATTTCTTGCAATTTAGCAATTTTTTCTTGTATATCTTGATAATGCTTTTGCACCAACATATTAACAGGGACGCATTCGCCTTTTTGTTGTTGATAAAGCTCAGTAAAACGAGCGGTTTCTTCCACACTGAAACCAAGTTCACGGCAAGCTTTAATAAAATTAAGTAAAACAACGGTATCTTGCGTATAAAGACGATAGCCGTTTGCCGCTCGAATGGGAGCAGGAAGTAAACCAATTTTTTCATAAAACCGTATGGTTTCCGGTGTGGAGTGGGTTTGTTCGCAAAGGTTTTTAATTTGTAAATAATTTTTCATTTTCTTTGACCTTGTTGTTAGTACAGGGTTTAAAGTGCATTCATCTTAATGAATAAGGAGAAAAAATGAAAGATTGTTGTTCTTCTCATCATTGTGAAACAGCTGTTTCACAACATTATCGCTATATTTTATGGACAGTATTTGCCATTAACTTTGGAATGTTTTTGGTAGAAATCATCAGTGGCGTAAACGCCGACTCTGCCTCGTTATTGGCGGATTCGTTGGATTTTCTAGGCGACGCTAGCAATTATGGAATTAGCTTGTTTGTGCTTTCAATGGCGTTATCAGTACGTGCAAAAGCGTCTTTACTCAAAGGCTACACGATGGCAATTTTTGGTGTATGGGTGCTAGGCTCAAGTGCGTATTTATGGTGGCTAGGCAGTTTGCCAAGTTATCATAAAATGAGCTTAATCGGCATACTTGCCTTGGTCGCAAACGTCATTTCCGCCTTATTACTTTACAAATACCGCGAAGGTGATAGTAATATGCGCGGCGTATGGATTTGTTCGCGTAACGATGCGATTGGTAATTTATTGGTTATTGCTGCGGCAGGTGCAGTGTATTTTACCCAATCCAACTTACCCGATTTACTCGTGGCAACCGTGATCGGTGGATTAAACATAAGTGGGGCCGTGGCAGTAATCCATCAAGCCCAAAGTGAATTGAAAGTGAACTAAAAACTGCGTTTGTCGCCAACAGCACCGCATTGGCGCCTGTTTCAATGCGGTGCTGTTGGCGATGGTCACCGTTCTCTGTTAAAACGACGCTCTGTGTAATCTTTCAAGGTTTTTTGTCATTGGACGTCGGGCGGAAAAACACTATAATGCCGCCTTTTCGGAGGCTTAATGTTTTTTGTTTATCTTCTGCTTGCTTTGGCGGCGGGCACCGCATTGGCGTCGCAATCCGCCATTAATACGCAATTGGCTAAAGCGGTGGGCGGCGAACCGCTCGTCGCAACCTTCATTTCTTTTGCCGTCGGCACCATTTTGTTATTTATTATCGCGCTGTTTAAAACGGATTTATGGGCCGGATTGAGTGAGATTCCGCAGCAGCCTTGGTGGAAATTGCTGGGCGGCGTGCTCGGTGCAGGCGTGGTATTCAGCACCGTTTTATTAGCGCCCAAACTCGGCATTACCGCCATGCTATTTTTTATTATTATCGGTCAACTGCTTTCCGCCGCCACGATCGATCACTTCGGCTTAATCGGTATGCCGGTGCGTGAAATAAACCTTGTTAAACTTATCGGTTTGATGATTGTCGCCTTCGGCCTGATATTCTATTTCTTCGGCGATAAAGTCATCGCATTGCTGAAAAGTTAAAGCGCTCGATTTGCCAAAACAGAAGCCGCCTAGGCACCAATACAATCGCAATATTTCCCGTTTGAGATTGCGCTTTCCAATTCAACTGACGATGCAGCATAGAAATTATGCCCTCTTTGCTTAAAAGCATTGTCACTTCCGTTGTTGGAAAGAAACCTGTGCATAAAATAAGGCTTCAATGCGGTGCTCTGCGGAGAATCCAATTTCCTTTATCTTTTGGCTGCTCTTAGATGCATCAAAATGTCTCTCAAACTCGTCTTATCCGTTTACAAATCCGTAACAAACGCCTATAGTAACGCCCGTTAGTCGGGGTGCTCGGTTGCGCAAACAATCGGGCTGAGAAATACCCGTGAACCTGATACAGTTAGCACTGACGTAGGAAACTAATGC
>ERZ773010.2307-NODE-2307-length-11351-cov-7.953789_pt1 | contig 11351 bp, 5 predicted proteins | sample MGYA00580842_ERZ773010 | MGnify/ENA primary metagenome ERZ773010 (study PRJEB29015, sample SAMEA2737982) | human oral metagenome | biome: human oral; feature: human-associated habitat; material: dental | place: China | collected 2107 ...
ATGTTGGTTTCCAACTTACGGTAACGGGTCATCCCGGTCCCGGCTGGAATCAACTTACCAATTGTAACGTTCTCCTTAAGACCAAGGAGCGCGTCTTTCTTACCGCGGATAGCAGCATCAGTCAAGACACGAGTTGTCTCTTGGAAGGATGCGGCAGAGATGAAGGACTTAGTTTCCAAGGCAGCCTTGGTAATTCCCATGAGGACTGGACGAGCTGTCGCTGGCACTTCACCGGCTTGAATAGCGTTGGTGTTGGCCTTGGCGAAGTCTGAGATATCCAGTAAGGCACCTGGCAAGATGTCAGTTGAAGCAGGGTCCATAACGCGAACCTTACGCAACATTTGGCGAACCATTACTTCGACGTGTTTGTCGCCGATTTCTACCCCTTGACCACGGTAAACTGCTTGAACCTCGCGGAGCAAGTAGTTTTCTACGGTCAAGACATCGGTTACGCGGAGTAATTCCTTAGGGTCGATTGAACCTTCAGTTAAGGCTTGACCACGTTCTACGCTGTCGCCTTCCGCAACCTTGAGACGGGAAGTGTAAGGCACATTGTAAGTACGGGTATCGGTCACGCCCTTAACCGTGATGTCACGGCTACGGTCTGCTTCTTTCTCAATGATTGATTCAACAATCCCAGCCACTTCAGTAATCGTTGCTTGCCCTTTTGGATGACGAGCTTCGAAGATTTCTTGGATACGTGGCAAACCTTGGGTGATATCGCCACCACCCGCAACCCCACCGGTGTGGAAGGTACGCATGGTCAGCTGGGTACCAGGTTCCCCGATGGATTGAGCGGCAATGGTCCCCACTGCTTCGCCGACTTCCACTTCAGAACCAGTTGCTAAGTTGCGACCATAACACTTCTTACATACCCCGTGGTTGGTATCACAGGTGAAGACTGAACGAATGGTTACTTCTTCAATCCCTGCTGCCACGATGGCATCTGCCATGTCTTCCGTAATAATGTGGTTAGCTTCTACTAATACTTGGCCTGTCTCTGGGTGACGAACTGTTTTACGTGCGTAACGCCCAATCAAACGTTCTTCCAGCGATTCAATGACGGAGTTACCATCCATAATGGCACGAACGGTCATACCACGGTCAGTACCACAGTCATCTTCACGGATAATGACATCTTGCGCCACGTCAACCAAACGACGAGTTAAGTAACCAGAGTCGGCGGTCTTCAAGGCCGTATCGGTCATCCCTTTACGGGCCCCGTGGGTCGAGATAAACATTTCCAAGACAGACAAACCTTCACGGAAGTTAGAGGTGATAGGCAATTCAATGATTCGACCTGATGGCGCCGCCATGTTACCCCGCATCCCAGCCAACTGGGTAAAGTTTGAGATGTTACCACGGGCCCCGGAGTCCGACATCATCGCGATTGGGTTCAAGCGTGGCAAGGACTTACGCAATTCTTCTTGAATTTGGTCCTTAGCTTGTTCCCAAGTCCGAATAACGGATTCGTAACGTTCGTCGTCTGTAATCAAACCACGACGGTATTGCTTGGTGATGTTATCAACACGGCTGTGGGCTTTTTCTAAGATCTCACCCTTAGATTCCAGACGTAATACGTCGGCCGCCCCTACAGTAATCCCGGCACGAGTTGAGAACTTGTAACCCAAGTTCTTCATGCGGTCCAACATAACAGAAGTTTCGGTAATCTTGAAACGTTTGAAGACTTGCGCGATAATGCGACCTAAGTCTTTCTTCTTAAATGGTGGAACTAAGTCCATGGCCGCAATCGCTTCTGGTACATTTACCCCAGCTTCTAAGAAGTACTTATCTGGTGTCTTCTCAGTTAAGTTCTCGTGTGAAGGCTCATTGAGGTAAGGGAACTCTGGTGGCATGATTTCGTTGAAGAGCAATTTCCCAACGGTCGTTACCATGAGGCGTTCCTTTTGCCAATCAGTGAATGGCTTACCAACTAAAGCCTTAGCAGGAATCGCAATCCGGGTGTGGAGGTGAACGTAGCCGTTTTGGTAAGCAATCTCTGCTTCAGAGACGTCACTTACGACCAAACCTTCACCAATACGCCCTGCCTCTTCCAAGGTCAAGTAGTAGTTCCCCAAGACCATGTCCTGAGATGGGGTAACAACTGGCTTACCATCTTTAGGGTTCAAGATGTTTTGTGCCGCTAACATGAGCAAGCGCGCTTCAGCTTGAGCTTCTTCAGACAATGGGACGTGAACGGCCATTTGGTCACCGTCAAAGTCGGCGTTGTAGGCTTCACAGACCAGTGGGTGCAAGCGAATTGCCCGACCTTCAACCAAAGTTGGTTCGAAGGCCTGGATCCCCAAACGGTGGAGCGTAGGTGCCCGGTTGAGGAGAACTGGGTGTTCCTTGATAACTTCTTCAATTACTGGCCAGATGGCAGTATCTTGAGTTTCAATCATGCGCTTAGCATTCTTAATATTGCCAGCAATGCCACGTTCCACCAATTCTTTCATAACGAAAGGCTTGAAGAGTTCGATGGCCATTTCTTTTGGCAAACCACATTGGTACATCTTGAGGTTTGGCCCCACGACAATTACCGAACGACCAGAGTAGTCGACCCGTTTCCCTAAGAGGTTTTGACGGAAACGACCTTGTTTCCCTTTCAACATGTGAGAGAGGGACTTGAGCGCGCGGTTACCTGGGCCTGTTACGGCACGGCCACGACGACCGTTATCGATTAAGGCATCGACCGCTTCTTGCAACATACGTTTTTCGTTTTGAACGATAATGTTTGGTGCACCTAAATCCAAGAGTCGTTTGAGACGGTTGTTACGATTGATGACTCGACGATAAAGGTCGTTCAAGTCACTTGTCGCAAACCGGCCACCTTCTAATTGGACCATAGGACGAATATCTGGTGGGATAACAGGCAGTACATCCAAGACCATCCAAGATGGCTTGTTACCTGATAAACGGAAGGCATCTAAGATGTCCAAGCGACGAATCGCCCGCATCCGTTTTTGACCTGTAGCGGTCTTGAGCACTTCCTTCAATTCCGCACATTCTGCTTCTAAATCAACAGCATCCAACAATTCCTTGATGGCTTCTGCCCCCATTTTGGCATAGAAACGGTCACCGTATTCACGTTTTTTCTCACGGTATTCCATTTCAGTCAGGAGAGACTTGCGTTCTAATGGGGTGTCGCCGCTGTCGATTACAACATATGAAGCGAAGTAGATAACTTCTTCCAAGAGTCGTGGACTCATGTCCAAGACCAAGCCCATCCGGCTTGGGATTCCCTTGAAGTACCATACGTGAGTGACAGGCGCTGCCAACTCAATATGCCCCATCCGTTCGCGACGGACTTTGGCACGCGTTACTTCGACGCCACAACGGTCGCAGACCCGACCCTTATAGCGAATTCGTTTGAGCTTCCCACAGCTACATTCCCAGTCCTTAGTTGGACCAAAGATGCGCTCGCAGAATAAGCCGTCTTTTTCTGGTTTTAGCGTCCGGTAGTTGATAGTTTCTGGTTTTTTAACCTCACCATAGGACCAACTCCGAATTTTTTCTGGAGACGCTAGGCCAATTTGCATCGCTTCAAAATTATTTACATCGATCAAAGGGCTGACCTCCTCTTTCTTTTATATTGTTCTATTAGGATGGCCAACCTAACCTAGAGATCCTAGGCTAGGGGCTCCTAAAACTTAGTCTAATGAATCGAGTTCGTCTTCAACCGCTGAATCGATCAAGTCTTCCGCGATTGACTGCTCGTCAAGGTTGATTTCGGCCTTTGGCTCTTCACCTTCATCATCAACTTCCGCTGCATGATGGTGGGCCATTTGATCAGCCTTATAGCGGTCAAGGGCATTGAAGTTGATTACTTCATCCTCATCGTCATCATCGCGTAATTCGATTTCTTGATCATATTCATCTAAGACTTTGAGATCTAAACCTAAGGCTTGCAATTCCTTCACGAGGACGCGGAAGGATTCCGGTACACCAGGACGTGGAATTGGTTGACCTTTGACGATGGCTTCGTAGGTTTTCACCCGGCCGACTACGTCGTCAGACTTGTAGGTTAAGATTTCTTGCAGGGTATAAGCGGCACCATAAGCTTCCAAGGCCCAAACTTCCATCTCCCCGAAACGTTGCCCACCAAATTGAGCTTTACCACCCAATGGTTGTTGGGTAACCAGAGAGTATGGACCTGTTGAACGAGCATGCAACTTGTCGTCGACCATGTGGGCCAACTTAATCATGTACATAACCCCAACAGAGACCTTACGGTCAAATGGTTCACCGGTTCGACCATCATATAAGATAGTCTTAGCGTCAGCTTCTAAGCCGGCTTCCTTAACTGTTTCCCAGACATCTTCTTCACTAGCACCGTCAAAGACAGGTGTTGCAATCTTGATGCCCATTTCGCGAGCGGCCATCCCTAAGTGTAACTCGAGGACTTGCCCAATGTTCATACGGGATGGAACCCCTAATGGGTTCAACATGATATCAACTGGGGTACCATCTGGTAAGAATGGCATATCTTCTTCCGGCATGATAAGGGAGACAACCCCTTTGTTACCGTGACGACCGGCCATCTTATCCCCTTCATTGATTTTACGTTTTTGTACAATGTAAACACGGACTAACTTGTTGACACCTGGTGCCAATTCATCGCCAGCTTCACGGGTAAAGATTTTAACGTCGTGGACAATCCCGCCCCCGCCGTGTGGTACACGTAAGGAAGTATCACGTACTTCACGCGCCTTCTCACCGAAGATAGCATGGAGCAAGCGTTCTTCTGCAGACAGCTCGGTCACACCTTTTGGTGTTACCTTCCCTACTAAGATATCGCCGTCTTTTACTTCCGCCCCGATACAGATAATCCCGTCTTTGTCTAAGTACTTGAGGGCATCTTCGGACACGTTTGGAATTTCGCGTGTAATTTCTTCAGGCCCTAACTTGGTGTCACGGGACTCTGATTCGTATTCTTCAATGTGGATAGAGGTATAAACATCGTCTTTGACCAGACGTTCAGACATGATAACCGCGTCCTCATAGTTATACCCTTCCCAAGTCATGAAGGCTACCAGTGGGTTTTGACCGAGGGCCATTTCCCCATTTTGCATAGATGGACCATCTGCTAAGATTTCCAAAGCATCAACTTGGTCGCCTAATTCTACGATTGGACGTTGGTTGTAACAGGTCCCAGCGTTAGAACGTGCAAACTTGGTTAAACGGTATTCGTCAACTTCACCTTCTGGAGTGCGTACGCGCACCTTATTAGCATCGACATAAACCACTTCACCGGCGCGTTTACATAAGAGCGCAGCCCCTGAGTCGTGCGCTGCCTTATATTCCATCCCAGTCCCAATCAGTGGGGATTGTGGATTAATAAGTGGCACAGCTTGACGTTGCATGTTGGCACCCATCAAGGCACGGTTGGAGTCGTCGTTTTCCAAGAACGGAATGCTAGCAGTCGCGACAGCGACAACCTGTTTTGGCGATACGTCCATGTAGTCTACTTGGTCAACGTTAACCTCAATGTTTTGTGAACGGAAACGCGCCATAACTAGGTCATTGGCGAAGGTCCCGTCTTCGTTGAGTTTAGAGTTGGCTTGGGCTACTACGTACAAGTCTTCCTCATCCGCTGCTAGGTAGTCAATTTCGGTCGTGACACGGTGTGGCGTAACCGATTTGTCCACTTTACGGTAAGGCGTCTCGATGAAACCATACTTGTTAATCTTAGCATAAGAAGACAAGCTGTTAATCAACCCGATGTTAGGACCTTCTGGCGTCTCGATTGGACACATACGGCCGTAGTGAGAGTAGTGAACGTCCCGTACTTCATAGCCGGCACGGTCCCGCGTCAAACCACCAGGCCCTAAGGCTGATAGACGACGTTTGTGGGTCAATTCCCCAAGTGGGTTAACTTGGTCCATGAATTGTGACAACTGGGAAGAACCGAAGAATTCCTTAATAGCCGCCACTACTGGACGAATGTTAATCAATTGTTGCGGTGTGATGGTCGCAACATCTTGGAGCGACATACGTTCACGCACTACCCGTTCCATCCGGGATAGCCCGATACGGAATTGGTTTTGCAATAATTCACCGACTGAGCGAATACGACGGTTAGCCAAGTGGTCGATATCATCTGTCACACCAATTCCTTGGTCTAAGTAGAGGTAGTAGTTCATTGACGCAATAATGTCAGCTGGCGTCAAGCACTTAACCTTCTCAATATTCCCGTTACCGATGATGTTAATCACTTGCTCGGCATTCTTAGGTGAATAAACTTTAATGATTTGTAAATCGATTGGTTGAGCGACCACACTATCTTCAGAAGGATAGAGGGTTACCTTATTCAACCCAGCCTCTAAGTATGGAATCAGAGCTTGAACACGTTCTTGATCCAAGACCGTTCCTTCTTCAAAGAGCACTTCGCCTGTTTCTGGGTTAACCAAGGTTTCAGCCAAGGTCAAGCCAACCAAACGGTTCTTGAGGTGGAGCTTTTTATTGATCTTATAACGACCTACAGGTGCTAAGTCATAGCGACGTGGGTCGAAGAAGCGTGCAACCAAGAGGTTACGTGAGCTTTCCGCGGTCTTAGGTTCACCTGGACGGAGACGCTCGTAAATGTCCTTCAAGGCTTCTTCCGTACGAGAGTCTTGAATGTTTTTGTGAACATCCTTCTCGATAGTTAAGTCTAAGAGCTCAGATTGGCCGAAGATATCATAAATCTCGTCATCTGAACCAAAACCTAAGGCACGCATCAAGACAGTCAATGGAATCTTCCGGGTCCGGTCAATGCGGACGTAGGCAATCCCTTTAGCATCTGATTCAAATTCCAACCAAGCCCCACGGTTAGGAATAACCGTAGAAGTATAGCTGTGGCGGCCTTTCTTGTCCATACGGTCGTGGAAGTAGACACCAGGAGAACGCACCAACTGGGAAACGATAACCCGTTCCGCCCCGTTGATAATGAAGGTCCCCATTTCGGTCATGATTGGGAAGTCCCCGAAGAAGACTTCTTGTTCTTTGACTTCACCTGTCTCTTTGTTGAACAGGCGCAAGGTTACATAGATTGGTTTTGAGTAGTTAGCGTCATGGCTACGAGCTTCTTCTAAGCTATACTTAGCTTCCTTGAACTCATAGTCTACAAAATGAAGTTCCAAGTTCTCCGAATGATCGACAATCGGCGAAATGTCCTCGAACATCACTTTTAGCCCTTCATCCAAGAACCATTTGTAGGAATCCGTTTGGATTTCAATCAAGTTCGGCAACTCTAAGACTTCGTCGATACGCGCATAGCTTCGACGCTCAGCTTTTTTACCGTATTTCACGATATGACTCAAGCGATTCACCCCTATAATATAATCTAAGAACACCACTTTACATTAAGGTTACAATTATTAATAATTGTTAACAAATGACATTTTTCGGTCTTTGAAGCGCAAAAAAAAGACAACAGAACCAACTCATCGGAGTGACGTTACATGTTGTTTAGGCCTCAAACACCGGCTTGGACAAGATTTCAAGCCGCATTTACTTTCTAAAGTGCATACTCTTGCATCTGAATATTATACGGATTTTATAGGCTTTTGTCAAGCCTCACTAACTCCCTCTGTCCACACTACTTAGGAACCCCCATGCTGAATCATTACCTGTCACATACTAAAAACCCTTTACGAGCTACTTAGACTCGTAAAGGGTAAATTTTTAGCAATCAGTTTTTGGACGTTTTCTAATTAACCAAGCAGCCAAAGCCAAGCTACCCGTCCCTAACAAGGTCAGAGGAAAGGCTGACTCACCAGTTTCTGGCAATTTGTCTTGCGGATTCTCAGGAGTCTTAGGTGGCAATTCCGATGACGGAGGTGTAACCGGCTGACGCACAGGCTGTGGTGCAATTGGTGGTTCTGGTTTTTCAGGTGCCAGAGGCGCGTTTGGAGCAAGAGGCTCAGTTGGCGCTACTGGTGCAGTTGGCGCTTGTGGCGCTACCGGTGCAACTGGAGCAGTTGGTTGAGTAGGCGCAATCGGTTGAGTAGGTGCAACTGGCGCTACTGGCTTAGTAGGGACACCTTTGGCCGCAATCTTAGAATTGAATGCGAACCAAATCGAGCCTGAATTGTAAGCACCGATATCAAAAGTGATGTCACTCGCCTGTGCTTGTCCTACAATGGCCCCGTACCAAGACAATGGCCCATCAGCCTTATCCCAAACACCGTAATCCCAACGTGACCCTTCGCTCGCATAGTTAATAGAACGATCTGCTTTTGCAGTTGTGTCAGCTTGAGGGACAATTGCTGACCCAGTGATCGGGATATAACGACCGTTAAATCCTCGTACATATTCAGCGGAATTATTAGAGGCATTTAGAGAGGAGAAGCTAACAAGGGCCCCGTTCATATCGAGTTTTTGACCATCTTCTCCGTAAAAATCAACTTGAACTCCAATTCGAGTTTCTCCATGGAAATCCAAATACCAGACTGTTTCAGTTGGATCTTTAATAAGGAAGAGCGGCATCAAATTACCTGACTTAGTCGATTCCTTCAAAGTATAGGTGTAAACAACTTTCTTAATTGCTTTTCCATTGATGCTCGAATTTTGAAGATTGCTATAAGTTGCTGTCACAGGCTTGCCTTTTTCCAGAACAATCTTTGTTAGATTGCTCTTCCAGTACATTAAATTGGCCCAGTCAGACATCGCTGTACCATCTAAATTCCAAGAGGCAACTAAAGCATTAATCTCATCCTTGTCATAGACCTTCACACCATCTTGAACGGTCAGTACCGCATTAGGTTCTGATTGAAAATTTAGACTTTGACTCATTGGTTGAGAGAGATAACCCTCTTCATTTTTCTTAGCTTCTGCTTCAGCTAGCCCAGCTTCATACGCAGCCTGATCCTTATCAAACTGCGCTTTAGCTTGATCATAGGCTGCTTTATCGGTGACATACTTGCTTTGAGCTTGGTCATAGTTAGCCTTGGCTTCTTGATAGGCCTTCAAGTCCTTCTGGTATTGAGCCTCTTGCTCGCGATACTTACTTAAATCTTGGTCATATTGTGTCTTGGCCTTAAGATAAGCCGCTTGATCCATGTCATACTGTGCTTTAGCTTGCCGATAGCGTACTGAGTCCTGCTTGTACTGCTCTAAAGCTTGATCATAGGCTGCTTTGGCCACTTGATAAGCCGTCATGGCTTCCTCATAGACAGAAACTTTACTGTCGTATTCCGACTTAGCCAACTCATAGGCGGCCTGAACACTTTGGAAGGCACGCTCTACTGACTGAAAATCACTAGGATTTTGATCGTATGCCTCCTTTTGTACATCATAGTTTGCTTTGAGGGCTTTATAATCTGCTAGCGCATCAACTGACTGAGCTGGGTTAGTCGATTCTGCCGTCTTCTCCTCAACGCTCTCAGTTTCTGCTTCCCCGCTAGCTTGGCTAGTGCTTGACTCACTACTTACTGGCTCAGCCGGCATTGCTTGTGAAGTTGCCTCATTAGAACTTGCTTCACTGGAAACTACTGGCGCTTCCTCCGCGGACACTACCTGACTAGTCCATGCCGTCAAGACAAAGGCACTCCCCATAAGTCCCAGCGCCATCACTTTGGATTTATTCATTTACTGTTCTCTCCCTTTCCCCTCTGAGGATAAAATTATCTATGATATAATATAAAAAATACCGCTGACTGTCAATATGTTTTTTTTGCCAGACAACGATATTTTTTCTACTCATTAACTCTTGTTTATAGGTAATAACAGAATATCCCAAACAAAAATATAACATCTCATAATCTCTATCGAATTATAAAATCGTTTTTTAATATATCCTTAATCGATTTCACGCAATTTGCCTTGGAAATCCTCTAAACAAGTATAGCCTTTAGCTTCCATAATAGCTTCCAATTCAGCGACTAGGCGCTCAAAGATGCCTACCCCTTCCTGGTGGAGGGCCGTCCCCACTTGAACTAAGCTAGCACCACAAAGAATATGTTCGAAGACATCCTGTCCGGTCCTAACACCCCCTGTGCCAATAATCTTAATAGATGGATTGAGGCGTTGATGGAAGGCCCGCACGTTAGCCAAAGCGGTTGGTTTAATATAATCTCCGCCTAGACCCCCAAAGCCCCCCTTGGGTTTTATCACTACTTGCTCCTTGTCGACATCAATATAGAGACCATTGCCAATTGAGTTGACACAGTTAACATAGGTCAGCGGGAAACGATTAAGGATGGCTGCCATCTGATCAAAATGGGCAATGTCGAAGTAAGGTGGCAACTTAAGCCCTAGCGGTTTAGTGAAGAAGGAAAAGACTTCTGTTAAGAGTCGCTCTGTCAATTCAAAGTCATAGGCGATTTGAGGCTTACCCGGGACATTAGGGCATGATAAGTTGAATTCTGTCACCCCTTGATAGTCACTAGCCTCTATAGTACGCAGGTTCTCAACAATCTCATCGTAACTTAGGCCTACCACCGACAAGAATTGCAGGGCTTGTTGATTCTGGCGCGCTAAGCAATAGTCTAGGTAATAAGCTAATCCCTCATTGGGCAAGCCCATGGAGTTAATACTGCCTAATGGCACATCTACATAACGAGGTTGGGGATTACCCGCTCGATAGTCTCGTGTTGCCGTCTTGGTCACGAAGGCTCCAGCCGCGCTCTGTGCTAACTCATCCATCTCTGCTACCGTCATGCAGTGGACCCCTGATGCATTCATCAATGGATTGGCTAAGGTTATCCCTAAGAAGCTTGTCTCGACAGTCATTTGCTCACCATCTCTTTCTAAAATTTTACCTATTATAGCATAAGTCCAAGACTAACAGAATGCCTAGAACGAAAATTGTTGACCTTTTTCAACAGAATGTTCGCGTCTTTTGTTAGCACGAAAAAACAGGCAGCCATAGCCGCCTGTTCGCTATTCAGAACCTTCCTCAGACAAATGTATCAGAGAATCGTTAATAATGTGTTTAACGTGATGGTCATCTAGACTATAGTAGACATACTTGCCTTGTTTACTAGACTTAACCAATTTCATTAACTTCAATAGTTTAAGCTGGTGAGAGACCCCCGAGAGAGTTAAGCCAGTTGCCTCGGCCAATTCATTCACATTGGCTTCTTGTTTCATTAAATGTAGCAAAAGCTTGAGCCTGGAAACATCTGCTACCGCCTTAAAAAATTGTGCTAGCTCTTCAATTACTTGTTCGTCATACATTATGATTCACCTCGTGATGATAAGGGGACTAGAAGTCGTAAGCCGTTTAATATCACTAGAAGGGTTGATCCTTCGTGCCCCACTACACTTAGGGCAATATTGGAAACTTGCCCGACATTCATTATAACTAAGGCTAACACAACTAGCATGGAAAAGCCAATATTCTGCCAGATAATCCGGTCATGCTTCTT
>ERZ773010.2308-NODE-2308-length-11350-cov-5.411952_pt1 | contig 11350 bp, 6 predicted proteins | sample MGYA00580842_ERZ773010 | MGnify/ENA primary metagenome ERZ773010 (study PRJEB29015, sample SAMEA2737982) | human oral metagenome | biome: human oral; feature: human-associated habitat; material: dental | place: China | collected 2107 ...
GAGTGTGAAGGGGATCTATGCTCCTGGTGACGTCAATGGACTGAAGATGCTTGCTCATACAGCCTTCCGCATGGGTGAGGTAGCTGCAGAGAATGCTCTACGTGGCAACGAGCGTGAGCTGAATATGCTCTCCGCCCCTTCTGTGGTCTACACACGTCCCGAGGTAGCTACGGTTGGTCTAACCGAAGATCAGGCACGTGAGAAGTATGGTGACATCCGCGTCGGGAAGTTCCCCTTCGCTGCTAATGGTCGTGCACTAGCCTCTGGTGAGACCGCCGGCTTCGTGAAGGTTATCCTTGACAATAAGTATGGAGAAATCCTCGGTATCCACATCATCGGTGCTATGGCTGCCGAGATGATCAGCCAAGCCTCTCTAATCATGGAGATGGAGGGTACAGCAGAGGAAGTAATCGATACGATCTATGGGCATCCCACCTACTCCGAAGCTTTGTATGAAGCTCTTGCCGATGCTCTAGGTGTGGCTATCCACCTCCCTGCCAAGAAGAAGTAGTCACTTCTATCCTTGGGCATATCGCTCTTATCGAGTCTTGTTGGCTCGATAGTAATTAGCCCCCACAGCCTCTCTATGCAGAGGGCTGTGGGGGCTTTGTTTTCCTCAGATAGGGACCTCGTAGCTACACGGTGAAAAGGAAACTCCTGTCATCCCTGTTAGCTTTGAAACAGCTCTCCCCAAAATGCCCTAAACACGGGGCTTGGGGGAGAGGAGGAACGAGTTATGGTAAGTCGTCGCGATGACTTACCATAACTCGCTACGACGACTTACCACAACTCTCTTGAGCGAGTTACCATAATTCGTTCCAGCGAGTTATGGTAACTCGTGATGAGGTGATTTTATTCCCGATCTAATGCGCTGATTTGTAATCTAGAGATGAGAAAGAAGCCCTAGCCCATCTCCTATTGTTTATTTAAGTGAGCGGTCTTGGTGATGAAGGCTAAGCTGTCACCCGGTACACGAGCTCGGAACCAATGCTGTAGCTTGACGAACTCTGCGGGTGGGAGCGTCTTGCCCGCTTCCAATCCTAATAGGACAGCAACGTAGCGAGTGGAGCTGGTTGTATCGGTCTGAACCTCAACAATAGGTGCAAGGCTAAGGCTGCGAACGCTAGGGAAGAGGATCACGAGTTCGGAACGAAGCTCTCGTGCATATTCCTCATAGAGGGTATATTCAGAGAGCCTTTGTGAGAGTGCCGTATTTTCTGTAGATAGCTCTAGTAGCTTTTGATAATCACTTGCTGGGGTATAGAGGTGTTGCTCTTTTTGAATGCTATTTGCTAGCAGGCTGTCAGATTGCACTCCCTGGATGACGGTAAGGTGGAAACCATGAAGGCCATAGCTAGCAAGTCGTCCCTCAGCTACTTTTCGGAGTGAGTCTGAAATCTCTCGCCCGACAGCCACGATGCGTAGTGTCGCCTCCTGACGATCCGCAGATGAGGAGAGGATTTGCGTCCCAGATTGAGATAACTCACCTTTGACAAAGTTGTGGACATTGTTCTCAAAGATACTTGTGCGGATGATGTTGACTGTCATTACGAGTGCTGGTGCCGTAGTCGCTATGATGACGCCTGTGAGGATGTGCCTTGCCTTCTTTGCTTTATCTGTAGAGAGGAAGCTGTGTGGAGGGAACTTCATCATTCGTACCCCTATTGCCGTTGCTAGACTGATGAAGACTGTGTTGATAAAGAAGAGGTAAAAGGCACCTAGGAAGAAAAACAGATTACCTGAGGCTATTCCATAGCCAGCCGTACAGAGAGGGGGCATAAGTGCTGTAGCGATGGCAACACCAGGGAGGACATTGCCACTTTTGCCTCCACGAGTTGAGAGGGCAATGATTCCAGCCGCTCCACCAAAGAAGGCAATCAGCACGTCGTAGAGAGTTGGTGAGGTACGAGCCAGGAGCTCTGACTGAGCTTCAGCTAGTGGGCTGATGAGGAAGTAGATTGTAGCGGTTAGGACACTGATGAGTGTGGCAATACTGAAGTTCTTTGCTGCTCGCTTGAGGAGCTCTAGGTCGTTGATCCCCACAGCAAGCCCCATGCCGATGATTGGTCCCATCAGAGGAGAGATGAGCATTGCTCCGATGATTACTGCGGTAGAATTGACATTCAGCCCCAGTGAAGCTATGAAGATAGCGGTGATAAGTATCCAGAGGTTAGCTCCTCTGAAGGAGATGCCTCGAGTAATCTCCTCAATGATCTCTTGTTTCTCCTCGAGATCTGGAAGAATATTGAAGTAGACTCGTATTGACTTGAAGATATTCATAATATATGGGGCTTAGAGCGAAGAGAGGAGAGATATCAATCTTCCTTAGATTTTAGTCCAAAGGGAGTGTTAATTAGCCTGTGATTGCTGGAGCTTGTAGCCAAACAGGCTAAGGGCAAGAGCTATGCCAAAGCGATAGAGTGCGTAGAGTGTATGGGTATAGAGCTGGAAGGCTAAGGGGCTTGAGGGTTCTGCTCCTTCGCGCATCAGTAGGCTATGAGACTGTTCAGAGGCTCGGCGAAGGAAGGCTGTATAGAGCTTTTTGTCACTCTCTTTGCCGAATCCAAGTACATCCTCAAGGACATACTCATCCAGCTCATCCCAACCTCGGGCGTCACGTATCTGCTGATAGAGCGTCTCTGGTTTGATTGCTCCATAGTGTTCCCAGTCACTGTCCCAGAGAGCAGCCATTGCCATCCCTACAAAGGCAATCCATCTGAGGGATACGAGAGGATACTTCTCGAAGTCGGGGATGGCATCGACTAGATAAGCGTTAGTAACTGAGGAGAAGAGCTCAGTGAGGTCTTCTGTCTCTAGGAGCTGTTTGCCCAATAGCCCTTCTTCCTCGGCGAGGCGCAGGAGATGGCTCTCTAGTGATGTGGTGTATTGCCTTATATTTTCTGTTTCGTTCATTCAGAGAGTAATGCTTGAGTGGAAGGAAAGATTAAAAGCTTCCTCCTCTGGGATAAGAAGTTACTTCCCAACGGAGTTCTCCTCCTTTTAAAAGGAATCAAAAGGAGAGAACAATGTTCATTGCAGGTAAAATCTTCTGTTCGAACTGATAAAGCAAGTTGCGATCAGCTGGCAAGGTTGAGATGATTCACGACAAGCGTGGGAATGGTGTTCATAAGGGGAATTCCAGTGATAAGGCTATCAGAGAGAGCTAAACATAATCTTCCCCATTGGGAAGTAACCAAAGGGATAATCTCTTGAGGTACGAAGTATATCTTCCAACCTAAAAGCCAAGCGGCTACGATACACAGGGTATCGCAGCCGCTTGGCTTTCTGTTGCTAAAGGGATCTACACGTGAGCCGTATAGGCTGGGAGCGTGTAGCGGAGAGGAGGCTACTTGCGCTGGAGCTTGGGCTGGGCAAAGACCTCAACCACACCACGGAAGTGCTCGCTGTCGATAGCAGTCTTCGAGGTAGACTTACCGATGGCGTATGAGCCCCAGGTCTGCACGGGAGAGAGTGCCTGGTACTGCTCGAAGACGAGTTCACCCTTGGTCGTGATGTTGATACGCAGGGGATCACGATTCCCGATGATGACCGTTGGGTTCTCTGCATTGGTATCATCGGCAGCGAGGAGCGAGATGTAGTAGATGGGCTTGCCATCCTCGGTATCCTCATAGAGCGTACGACCATTGGTCAGGACAAAGCCACGACCTGGGGTAAAGTCAATATCCCAAACGAACATGTCCTCGATGATGAACTGCGCCTTGGTGTCGGTGACACGGACGATCTTGATATTAGCCGTAGTCTCAGCGAGCTTGTTCCCATCGATCGTATGAGCTGTCTGGATATACTCACCAGCGACATCCTTGAGCGAGGCCTGCGTGACCTGTAGGGAGTCGATCTTGCCCAGAGCAGTAGCCGTGACCCAGGCAGTACGTGGACGGCCAGTGGTGTTAGCTGCGGTCTTGATGGTGAGGATATTCCCAGAGAGGGTAGCTGTGACCCAGCTATCCGTGGTAGCATAGGTCACGGGGACATTGGAGGTCACCTTGACAGCACGCTCTACGGCTTCGTCACCGCCGATGATGTTATTCGTCTTGGAGAGACCGAAGTTCACACCTTCCTGCATGATGTTCAGGGCGATGGAGTCACCCGTAGCGTTCTTGATGACGAGGAGCGTGTTGCGAGACTCCAGCTGCTCGTTGGTCTTAGCGGTGAGGTGAAGGCTCGTACCACTCACGGTGACACTGAGCCAGCTGTCCTCGGCATAGGCACTGCTAGGTGCCTTGTCGAGGGTGACATCCTGAGTGCCACCGATGACCTTGAAGAGCTTAGGCGCAGAGAGCACCGAGAAGGTGGCCTTGGGCTGCTCGGGGGTATCCTTACGGCAGGAGGCGAAGAGGAGCACGACTGCCGATAGGGCTATGATGAACTTGTTCATATATCGATCTTAGTTGTGATTAGAGCCATTACTACTTCCTAGTCATGTGTTCGATCTTAGGCATGACAATCGGAGTGACAAGCTTACCTTCACGTACCATAGGTACACGCTGGTTGCCTTGGAACTCGTAGGCCACACCGAAGAAGGAGTTGATAATACCGACATCAGGGGTCTTATCACCCGAGGCTATCGCCATGCCCATATCTTCGTCCCAAGCGAAGGTAATACCATACTCGGACTGCTCCTGATGGATATTGGTCTTGCCATCCTCCGAGATATTGGCAGGATAGAGTACCATGCCAGCAGGTGCCTCGGGCGTATTCTTGACAATCGGCTGCATGATGATGCGGATAGCACCCTTGGCCTTGTCGTAGGGGACGAGGATCGGATAGGTCTTCTTCTGGAAGGTGAGTGTACCCTTGAGGAGACCCTTCGCCTTGTCGTTATCCGAGGTAGGCGCCTCGATCTGTAGGAGCGTAGGTGTGCGTCGTACACCGGGCGCAGCTGCGTGCTTGATGCTCCAGGTGCCGTACCAGAAGTCCTGAGTCTTGTAGCTATTGGGGCGGAAGAGCTCTGCGGAGAGATTGCCAGAGACAAACTTCTTAGCAGCAGAGTCCCAGGTGAAGGTGCTGTACTCCTTACCCTCTACGACGAGAGGCGAATGTAGGACAATGCCCTTGTCGGTGAAGTTGAAGGGTGTATCGAACTCCTTACCACCGATGGTGACGTTGAGGCGGTTCTGAGTGGTATTGATCGTACCCTCAGCTAGCTCCTTGTCTCCGAGCTTGAAGGAGAAGGAGCTCGAGGTAAGCTCATCCTTGATCGTCACGATGGCGAGCATGTATTCCTCCCACGACGAGCCCTTGGGCATACGGGTGAGGGTCATGTTGTTCTTCCACTTCTTCCCTCTGAGGTTGATCACATCTGTAGAGGTAGAGATGAAGGCGAACTCATAGTCCCCCTGGATACCATCGGGGTAACCGAGGGCAGCGGAGGCGAGGAAGTGCAGCGCCTCGTTGTAGGTATTGACCGTGAGCACGGGGCCTTGGTCCTGGACGACGTCGTAGTCGGAGGTATAGGCTTGGTCGGGCACACGCTCAGAGAGGACGGTGATCTTCCCATCCTTGAACTTCATCAGCAGGGTGTAGCTGGGGCCAGAATAGTCCTTACCAGCATAGTAGTGCATGATCCAGCCCTCGGCGGAGGACTCGAGTAGCTCCTTGTTCACCCGTACGGCTTCGTCTAGTCGCTCAGCAGGGGACTTGTCGAAGATCGTCTTGGTATCCTTCAGGCACGAGGGAGCACTGAGGGTCACCAGCGCCAGAAGGATATATATGCATATCTTGTACATGTTGTCTAAGTGCTGTTAGTTGATAAATCGGGATAGCCCCGAGGAGTGGAGGACTCAGCTCTCAGAGCTGTGACCTCACCACCCCGATAGAGGGCTAGAGCCCAGCTATTATTTGAGCTTAGAGAGGTCAAGCGTAGCGACCTGTCCACCACGGCGGATCACGACATCACGTAGCTGGTCGAGGTCTAGCCCCCAGGAGCTCTGTGTGTACTCCTTGATGAGGGTGAGCTTCTGATTGATGAGATTAGCCCCTCGGGTACCAGCCTCATCGAGGATCGCCTGCCAAGCCTGAGGCGTGTAGGTGACGTAGAAGGAGAGCATCTCGGCGAAGTCCTCCGCACCATTCATCATAGCATAGGGCGAGACGAAGCCTGCACGGCGGGCATCACGAGTGGAGACATTGAGCCAGTTCCCACTGACGTAGCCCGACTGCGTGACGAGGTCAAAGGCAGGGTTGTAGGGCTTGCGCTGGTTGAGGATGTGGGTGAACTCGTGGTGCATCGTGTGGAAGTAGTACTCCGTCATCGCACTATAGTCATGTAGGAGCTCATCGGTGAGGGCATTGATCTTGTTGAGTGTGACCTTGTAGCCCCCCTCTGCACTCCCGACGACCTCGGTGCGCTGGCGAGTATAGGCAGATGAGCCCACGGCGACGATGATACGTGGTGCGCTCTCCTTGAGGAAGTCTGGACCGACGACCTCATTGTAGGCATCGAACCAAAGGAACTTAGTGATCATCGCCAGCTTGGCTGTCTTGGCGGAGTCGGCGGGTACGAGGTTGTACGTTAGGTCGGTCTCGCCATCCTTGAGCTTGTACTGGAAGTCGATGTTATAGGGGTTCGTATAGTTCTTCAGTAGCCAACGCTCGAAGGTATTACGCGCCACGGGTGTCGTGGGGAATATCGTTGCGCCACTGGGGGTATCTTTGCTGCACGAGCTGATAGCTCCTACCGAGAGGAGGAGGGCTAGGCTCATTGCTTTCAGGATCTGTTTCATATACCTTGTTCGTATTAAGTAGTCTAGGTGAGCCCTAGTGCCTCTATCGAAGAGGCAGAGGGCTCAGACCATTTACGGTGACGAAGAATAGCCGTTAGCGAGGGTTAGCCGTTAGTCCAGCAGAGATCACATCCTGAGGGATCTGGATGGCTAGACGTGGATCTCTAGCCTGCATCTGGTCTGTGACCTGCTCCAGTACCCCCGTAGAGCTGATGCGTCTGCGGTAGATAGTGATACCATAGCGCTTGACATCCTGCATACGTAGCCCCTCGTGGATCGTCAGCACACGACGGAGCTGGAGGATACACTGTAGGAGAGGCTCCTGAGTCACCTTGTCGAGGGTGATGGAGGTGTGAAGCTCCTTCTTAGGCGTAGGGGCATCTGGCTTGTAGTAGGCCGTGCCGTTGTAGAAGGCCTTGATCTGATCTAGGGTGATCTGGACACCACGCTTGGTGAAGACCGAGAGCTCGGCATTGAGGTCTGCGAGTGCCTCGTCATAGCGACCCAGCAGAGCGAGCGCCTCGGCACGCACCATCAGCGTCTCATCCGTAGTGAAGACAGCGTACTCCGAGTAAGGGATCCCGATACCCGCCTGACGGTCGATGTACTTCGGTGTATAGGGGAGCTTGTGCAGGGCGTACTTAGAGATACCCGAGTTATTCACCACGACGTAGTTCATCTCCTGACCACTAGCAGCCCAAGGGCTAGGAGCCTGTAGGGTCTCCTTGTCTGAGATCAGGCTACCATGAGCGTACTTGCTCCCTGCAGCGATCGGGATACTGATCCCACCCCATTCCGTAGCGATGACCTGTAGGAAGAGGTTCGCCTTATTGGAGGACTTGACGAAGTCGTTGGGCTGGATATTGCCACTCAGACCCAGCTTGCTCCATGCAGACCAGTCACGTAGGACGCTGGCGGGGCTACTCCCTAGGACACGTGTAGCGTGCTCGACAGCCTTATCGAACTTGCGGTAGTAGAGATAGAAGCGAGCGGCGAAGGCGTGTGCAGCGTTCACGTTGAAGTGGAACTTAGGCGACACATACCTGCTCCCTAGCTCGGGGATCCCCTCCGTGATGTCCTTCTCTATATGAGCGTAGAGCTCCGCTAGGGTACCACGCTGATAGGTGATACCGGGACGATCCTCGGGGATCTCGGGGTAAGGTAGCCCTAGGTCCTTGCCAGCTGTCTCTGGAGCGTAAGCCTGACAGAAGACATTAGCGAGCTGGAACATCGCATACGCACGACAGAGCTTAGCCTCGGCGAGCTGTGTCGAGTAGGCGGACTTATCGGAGACCGAGTTGATATGCTTAATGACCTCGTTAGCCGTCGTGATAGCGGTGTAGTGGGCATCCCAGAGCTGCTGTGGGGTCTCCTGGTCACGTACCTCGGAGATATCCTCCCAGCGATAGGCCTGCTCCTGGAAGCGGTTAGCCGCAGTCCACGTAGCATAGTTATGCTCATCGGTATTGTCCGAATACATCTCTAGCAGGTAGGCAGGGTGTCCCTCGGGGTATGCCGTGACGAGGAGCTTGCTGGCATCCTCGGGGCTCGAGAGCTCCATTCTATTATCGGGGTACTTGTCCAGGTACTGGTTACATGCTGTGAAGGCAAAGGCCGTCAGGAGCAGTGTGGATACGATATATAGTCTCATCGTTGTCAAGTGCATATTAGAGTCCGACCTTCAGAGAGAATGTAAACTGCCTAGGCATGGGGGAGGCTACACCACCAGCGTTGAAGAACTCGGGGTCTTGCCCGTTGAGCTTCTTGTCTGCATAGAGCAGGAAGAGGTTCGTAGCCTGTAGCTTCACCGAGATGCTATTGATCGGGGTGTGCTTGAGCAGTGTCTTCGGCAGGTCATAGGCTAGGGAGATTTCCTTCAGACGGATGAAGTCCCCCTTAGCGATGCGAGCCGTAGAGTAGTTGTAGCCGTTGTAGGCATAGCGCAGGTTGGTATTCTTCTCATACTCTCTGCGGCTGAGGATGCCTGGTACGTCTGTCTTCTTCTCCTCGCCTGACTGTACCCAGCGGTTGTTGAAGGCTTGGGTCATGGAGGACATATCGTTGTACTTGGCTCTGAACTTCGGGTCTAGTCGTACGACATTGCCAAACGAGTAGGTGAGGAAGACATTCAGGTGGAAGCCCTTATAGGAGAATACGTTCCCCAGCGACCCTGTGTACTTAGGATCTGTAGGGCCTTCGTACTTGAGGAAGTCGGTGTGGTTACGCTCCTGGAAGTTGATGTTATCCGTCGTGATCTGTCCCTTCTCATTGACGAGCATGGGGATACCCTCACTGTTGATCCCTGCGAAGGGGATAGAGAAGAGGGCACGGGCAGGATAACCCTTCTTGGCGAAGCCATTACCACTGACGAGCTCAATCACACGACCTTGGTTGTAGAGCTTCGTGATCTCGGAGTTGGTGTAGGAGTAGACGAAGCTCGTAGACCAAGAGAAGTCCTTGGTGCGGATATTGGTCGAGGAGATGCTGAGCTCCATACCGTTGGACTTCATCTCTGCCACGTTAGCAGGACGAATGACCGTACCACCGATCCCCTGAGTGATCATGGGGCCCATCTCGTCGAAGTTGTTACGAGTATAGATATCGAAGGTGAGGTTCAGACGATCATCCCAGAGACCAGCGTCGATACCGAAGTTCAGCTCGTTCTTCTTCTCATAGGTCAGATTGACATTACCCAGCTGCTCGATGGCGATCCCGGGTTCCTTGTCCTCGGCGAAGAGCTTGAAGGGAGTCGTGGACTTGAAGATCGGCGTAGAGTTGCTATACGAAGCATCGGGAGGCGTCCCCGTGAGGCTATAAGAGAGACGAGTCGTCAGGTGAGAGAGCGGACGGAGACGCTCGAAGAAGCTCTCCTCATGTACGTTCCAGGCACCCGAGACATTCCACGTGGACATCCAGCGGGCACTACTGTTACGTCCGAGCTGGTTAGAGCCCTCATAGCGGTAAGTACCGTTGAAGACATAGCGACCCTTGTAGGCATAGGTAGCATTGGTATAGAAGGCTGCCGTACGCCAGTTCGTATTCGACAGGCCGTAGTAGTTGTTTCCCTCCTCGACCTGCTTCTTGAAGTACTGGTATGGATAGAAGGGGGTCTCCCCTGCGTAGTACTGCATACCCCAGCCCTCATAGGAGGAGCGGTTACGCTGAATATCTACGGTCTCCATCCCCCCGAAGAGGTTGATGACGTGCTTGTGGTCGAACGTACGGTTGTAGTTCGCCGTCACACGGAAGTCATAGTCGCTCAGCGTATTCTCCGTCTTGTGGAGGATCCCCCCGTTGGGCAGGATGCTCATCGGTAGGCTGTTGGGGTTATCGGGGTCGCGGTAGAGGTACTTATTGGCGTCGCGGATGATCGAGTTCTGCATCGCACGATAGGCTAGCGCTTGGTTGGAGTTATCCTTGATGTTGTGCTGCTGCGAGGTCGTAGTGTGCTTGAAGGCACCGAGCACCGCTAGCTCTAGACCCTGGATAGGCTTGTACTTCAGCTCTACCTGGAACTTAGCGTCCTGCACCCCTAGGTCAATGTAGTTATTCTCTAGCTCATTGAAGATATTGAAGGGTGCGTAGTTCGCTCTATAATAGGTACGGGGATCAAGTACACGGGAGGTATTCGTAGCGTACGAATAGGGGTTGATGTCGAAGTCTCGCTTCACCTCACCCCCTACGACGTCTACATCCTGCCCGAGCGTACCTGGGGCACGCTGCTTACGATAGGCAGCACCAGCGATGACGTTGATGGAGAGGTTGGAGAGGATATTATGTGAGACGTTGAGGTTCGCCGTGTAGCGGTTCACATTGCTCTGCTTGTACCATCCTGGGTCGAGCATGGCGCTGACAGAGGCATAGTAGTTGGACTTCGAGGTACCACCGCTCATACTGACGGAGTGGTTCTGCATGATAGCGGGGGAGAAGAGCTCCTTGAACCAGTTCGTGTTGCGGAACTCTGCCTGCTGTAGGTAGCCGTTCTGTGCCTCGGTGGTATTGTCGAGTAGGAAGCGACCCTGCTTGGGATCATAGGTATTGATGAGCTCGTACATCTTACCATAGATACCGTAGTCGCTGCCGTTGAGCACCTCGGAGAGGTTCAGCCAACCCTTCGTACGAAGCTCACGATAGATACCCATCTGCTCCTGAGAGTTGAGGATATCGAAGTTGGAGTATGAGGGGATGAGGCGGGAGGTGAACTCACCGGAGTAGTTGATATGAGCCTGACCCTGCTTCCCCTTCTTCGTCGTCACGACGATCACACCTGCCATAGCACGTGCACCATAGATAGAGGTAGCGGATCCGTCCTTGAGGATCTGGAAGCTCTCGATGTCATCGGAGTTAAGACCTGCGATCGCAGAGCTAATGAGTGTCTCGGGGTTACCAGAGGCGAGGTCATCGGCACCTACGTTGGAGACGTCCTCCATGATCACACCATCTACCACCCAGAGTGGCTTAGAGCTCCCGTAGATAGAGGTAGCACCACGGACACGGATCTTCGGAGCGGAGCCGAAGGTACCACTAACGTTCTGTACCGAGACCCCAGCGGCCTGTCCCTCTAGGGAACGGCTGACGTCGGCTACCCCACTGAGGCGAGCCTTGCC
>ERZ773010.2311-NODE-2311-length-11343-cov-3.429837_pt1 | contig 11343 bp, 11 predicted proteins | sample MGYA00580842_ERZ773010 | MGnify/ENA primary metagenome ERZ773010 (study PRJEB29015, sample SAMEA2737982) | human oral metagenome | biome: human oral; feature: human-associated habitat; material: dental | place: China | collected 2107 ...
TAAATTGGCATTATCTTGCCTTTGCATTGGTCTTACTAAAAGTTTAAATGAGTTTATAGATAAAATCATAACTTTTAATGACAAAGAACTTCTTAAAGGCAATGGTACTATTAGCAATGAACAAATGAAAAAGCTCGTAGGCAAAGTATATGAAGAGTTTGATAGCAAACGTAAACAATTTGAGGCTCAACAAGCTGATTTGTATGATTTAAAAGAAATAGAAGCTTTGGAGAAAGATATAAAACTTATAAACAATGAACACTAAACAATTACGCCTAAGGATATTAGATCGTGCCATACGTGGAAAATTAGTGCCTCAAGCCCCTACTGACGAACCTGCCTCTGTACTCTTGGAGCGTATTCGTAGAGAGAAAGAAGAACTTATCAAGGATAAAAAGCTAAAGCGCGAAAAAAGAGACATTCAACCCATTGAGGAAGTTCCTTTTGAGATACCAGAGGGATGGGTATGGTGTAGGTTGGGGGAAGTGTGTGATATTAATCCTAAGAATAAATTAGATGATGAATTAGAGGTTTCCTTTATACCTATGCCTCTTATTTCTGATGGTTTTTCCAACACTCATTCCTTTGAAGTAAAAAAATGGAATGATATAAAAAAAGGATATACTCACTTCTGTAATGGAGATATAGGAGTAGCAAAGATAACCCCTTGTTTTGAGAATAGAAAATCAGTGATTTTTAACGATTTAAAAAATGGTGTAGGTGCAGGAACAACAGAGATATATATTTTGAGAAGTAATTTAGCCTTCAATAAATATCTTTTTTGGGTTGTGAAAACACAAGAATTTATAAATAAAGGTATCGAAAGTTTTACTGGAGCCGTCGGACAGCAAAGAGTCAGTAAAGACTTTATAGAAAATAGCTTTATTCCTCTTCCTCCTCTCGCTGAACAACATCGTATTGTCCAAAAGATAGAACAGCTTTTTGCACTTGTTGATATTATTGAAGTTAATAAAAAAGCTCTAGAAAAACTCATTGAGCAAGCAAAAAGTCAGGTACTTAGCGATGCCATAGCGGGCAAACTCACTCGCCAAGACCCTAACAATGAACCAGCTGAGGAGCTACTAAAACGTATAGGCAAAACAACTGCCTTTGATACTCCTTATGAGAAGTTGCCCAAAGGGTGGGCTTGGTGCAAGCTGGGGGATCTTACCGAATTTATAAGAAATGGTATTTCGATAAAGCAAGATAAGGGATTGAAAGGATATCCAATAACTAGAATTGAAACAATTTCAGATGGAAGTATAAATAGAGAAAGGATGGGATATGCAGATATTTATGATTTATCTAAATATGAACAATACTTATTAACGAAGGGAGATATACTCTTATCTCATATAAATAGTCCTATTCATATAGGTAAGAGTGCTGTTTATACTCCTATATCAGATGAAGAAAAAATAATCCACGGAATGAATTTATTATGCATTAGGCTAAAAGAAGTAGACTCGTGTTTTATTAATTATTTTTTTAATTCTAAAACATTCAGATATTCTCTATTCCCTTTTATAAAACATGCAGTTAATCAAGCGAGTATAAATATAGGAAATCTAAGAAATATATATATTCCTCTTCCTCCTCTTGCCGAACAACACCGTATTGTCCAGCAAATAGAAATGTATTTTGCAGCTTTTGACCAAATAGAAAACGAATTGACATAAGGGCGATTGGCAAATCGCCCCTACGGCTTACCAATTGACAATGGTATCAACAATAGCTTGTTGCTCGCTGGCAGTACGCCGCAGATAAATGCGAGTAGTTTCAATACTTTCGTGTCCCATAAGGTCAGCAAGGAGCGAAAGGTCATTAAAATGCTCTAAAAAGTTCTTAGCAAACCGATGCCTAAAAGAGTGAGGATATACTACTTGAGGATTAATATCGTATTTATAAGCAAAGGCTTTGAGCTGTTGTGCGATACCACGAGGCGTAATTCGCTTTCCAAAGCGATTAAGAAAAATATAACCCGAAGAAATACTCTTTTCTTTGAGCCATTTGCTACTCTCTTCGCGTAAAAGTTTAGGAATGTATAACCTACGTATTTTTCCTCCTTTGCTATAAATATCCAAATACCCCTGAACAAGATGTTCTGCTTTCATTTGAATTAACTCACTCACACGTGCTCCTGTGGCAGTAAGAAACCACACCAAAAAATACCAATCCTCATAGCCGTCTTTTTTAAGTTGTGTTTTTAAGAAAAGATAATCAGCTTGACTGATAACATTTTCTAAAAAGTTTTTCTGTTGTACCTTTACAAACGTCATTTTTAGTTTGCTTTTCTTAGCAAAATCTAAGTACCTATTGATAGCCTGCAAACGCAAATTGACGGTTTGAGCTTTGTAGTTGTCTAACAGAAACCCTTTATAATCGATAAGGCTTTGTTTGTTGATAACTAGATATTTTTCTGTGAAATACCTCACTGTCCATACATACGATTCAATCGTATTAGGAGCTAAATTGCTTTTCTGTAGAAAAGACTTGAATTGTTCTATCATTTCTTTTAAATTTAAATTAGAAATGATAATAAACGATTTTTTTACAAATTACTTTCTATCGTATCGAAAAAAAAGAAATAGTTTTCTATTTTTTGAACAATATGGGGCTGTTCTTTAATAGGAGGGAGAGGAAAAATAAAATTTGTGATATCTTCATTGTTAATTGAGGGTGAATTATCTCCTTTCATATATTTATTCAGTCCCTGAACTACATAATCAGACATCATCAAATAAAATAAATATTTAGGGAATAGAGTTTTATTAGGTGTACACACATAAAAACCTGTTGATGCAATACAGTTTGAATACTTTTTATCTACAAAAGCTATATTTCTCAAATAGGGTCTAACCATAGAAAATAAAGTATCTCCAAACTTAACTTTTCTACTAGCTCTGCTTGGTGCTTCAGTTACAGCTATCGTTTTTATTTCTGTAATTTTGTTTTGTCTATTATCTATAGAAGAAATATCTATATAGTCAAATTTTTCACCTAAAGGTTTTTGAGATTCCATTGGATTTAAAATTTGATTTCCACGACACCAAGCCCACCCTTTGGGCAACTTCTCATAAGGAGTATTACCACCAAAACATAATCACTCTGGCACATTTTTTGATGCTAACCTTTGATTTATATTTTAACATTTATTAGTAATTTAGCATTTTATGAAAAAATTTATCTATTTAGCAATGTTTGTAGGTCTTAGTCTTGCCTCTGTGCAATGTACTAAAACTGTAGAAGAACGCATCGTAGAGCGCGAGCGTACTAATACTATCCTCTCAGGCTCTACAGCCCCTACCGCTACTATAGGTAACGTAGGCGATTATTATATAGATCTTACCTCCGTAAATCTATACGGACCTAAAACTGCCGAAGGTTGGGGAAACCCTGTAAGCCTTAGAGGACTACAAGGACAAAACGGTACTGATGGGCAAAACGGTCAAGATGCTCCTATACCTCACATTGGAGATGATGGCTATTGGTATATAGGTAATACTAAAACTACGGTAAAAGCACAAGGGAATAACGGTTCCAATGGCGAAACTCCTCATATAGGTGATAATGGCAACTGGTTTGTAGGCAACCGCGATACGGGTGTAAAAGCTAAAGGCGAAAAAGGTTCTAATGGCGAAACTCCTCGCATAGGCGATAATGGCAACTGGTTTGTAGGCAACCGCGATTTAGGTATAAAAGCCAAAGGTGAAAAAGGAGAAAAAGGTAATGATGGTCAAAATGGAGCCGATGCTCCTAAACCCAATATCAAAGATGGCTATTGGTATATAGGTAATGTAAACACCAATATCAAAGCGCAAGGCGAAAGAGGACTCCCTGGTAAAGACGGCTCTAAAATATACGCAGGCCAAGGTAATCCTCCTGCCAATACTGGTAGAGAAGGCGATTACTACATTGATACTGAGAACAAAATATTCTACGGACCTAAAACCAATACTGGCTGGCCTTCTACTGGTATCTCTCTCTCTGCACAACAAATAATCACTACCGATTATGAGCTTAGTCCTGACGGTAAAACACTTCTGAAATGGAAAAACCCTAACACACATTTTATTGATATGAACGCCGACCCTAAACTCAAAGAAGTAACTAAAATAGGAAATAATGCTTTTTACGGAAGTATCAACCATATAGGTGATATGGAACTTGTATCTATTTTTATAGGAGATAATGTAACTGAAATAGGAACTAACGCTTTCAACTCTTGCTATAAACTGAAAAGTGTAGATTTGCCTGACGGAATTACCAAAATAAATGATGGTACTTTTGCTAATTGCGTACGTTTGCAACTAATATACCTCCCCGAAACAGTAACAGCTATTGATAAGAATGCTTTCTCTGGAAACATAAGATTGCACTCTGCATTTATCCTTAACCCTACTGCTTTCACGATAGATCCTTTAGCTTTTAGAGGTTCAGGACTACGTAATATCTATGTACCTTCAGGGCAAGTAGATACTTATAAAACAGCAAATCCTACCTATCAGAATTTGATAAAATAAAAACACACAAAAAAAGCTACCAAAAATGGTAGCTTTTTTATTATTTGTTATTTGTTACCTGAATAAACGCTTCTTCTAAATTATACACCTCTGCCTCCTTAATCAGTCGCTCAGGTGTATCTTCTTTTATCAATTGCCCCTCGCTCAATATCCCTATGCGGTCGCAAAAATCCTGCGCCTCCTGTAAATGGTGTGAAGTATATAATACCGACATTCCTCTTGCATTCAATTCTTTTAAATAATCAATGATTATGTTTTTAGATTGTACATCTACCCCTACAGTAGGTTCGTCCAAAAAAAGCACTTTGGGTGTATGTAATATCCCCGCTACTAAGTTAATACGGCGTTTCATCCCCCCCGAAAAATGAGCAATCTTCTTATCAGCTACAGCTGATAAAGCAACACGCTCAAGAGCTTCATCTGTTTTTGTTTTTAGCTCCTTCCCTTTGAGTCCATATAGACTCCCAAAGTAATGTAAATTCTCTCTTGCGGTAAGTGTGGGGTATAATGCATATTCTTGTGGCACAACGCCTATTTTATATCTTAAAGAGGGGTCTTTATAAGTAAGTCCTGCAATAGTAAAACTCCCCATTGTAGGCTTAATACTTCCAAAAAGTATTGACATTAAGGTTGTTTTCCCTGCCCCATTAGGTCCTAAAATACCGTAAACTTCTCCTTTCCTTACCTCAAATGACACATCATTCAAGGCAAGAACTGTAGCTTCTTTATATTGTTTGCTGAGGTGTCGCACCTCAATCGCATTTGGGATTGTATTCATAACATAAAAAACTTAAAAGCGGGGCAAGTTAGCGAAAATTTGTCAATGAGCAAAGTTTTTTCTATTTTTGCCCTCTGTTACCTACCTACTATCACCTGATTACCTAATTGAATATGACCCAAAAAATACAACTCAAAGTAGCAACCCCAGCTGATGCTTCTGTCATTTGGGCAATCTTATCCGCTGCTATCCAGCGTCGCAAAACCGAAGGTAGCAATCAGTGGCAAGATGGTTACCCTAATGAACAAGTAATAGCGAATGATATTGCCAAAGGCTATGGCTATGTACTTGTAGAAGACGACGAAATAGTAGGTTATTGTGCCTTGCTTATCAACGATGAACCCGAATATGCTCATATCAAAGGCAAATGGCTCACCTCTGGCGATTTTGTAGTCTTTCATAGGGTAGCAATTGCACCTAATCATTTAAGGAAAGGCTTAGCAAAAATACTATTGCAACAAATAGAACAATTCACTTGCGATAATGGCATTCACTCTCTGCGCGCTGATACCAATTTTGACAATACCCCTATGTTACACCTCTTTGAGAAATTAGGTTATCAGTATTGTGGTGAAGTCTTTTTTAGAGGAAGTCCTCGTAAAGCTTTTGAAAAAATATTATGAACAAAAAACTACTTTCTTACTTAGAACGATTTATTACCGAAGAGCGCAAAGAGCGTTTTTTAGAGATTATAGCACAGCGCACCAATCACTTTACGGTAGCGATGGAAGATGTATTCCAAATGCACAACACTAGTGCTGTTGTGCGTACCTGCGAAGTATTTGGCGTGCAGCAAGCACATAGCATTGAAGGTCGCTTCGGTAAACGCCTTGATGCCAAAATAGCAATGGGAGCTCAAAAATGGGTAGATGTATTTCGTTATAACGACACTCAAAGTTGTATTGATAGCCTTCGCGCACAAGGTTACCAAATAGTAGCAACTACCCCGCATAAAGACGCCTATTTTCTCAACGATTTTGATATCACTAAAAAAAGTGCTTTCTTCTTTGGCACTGAAAAAGAAGGTCTCTCAGCACAAGTACTTTCACAAGCCGATACTTTTTTAAAAATACCAATGGTCGGATTTACCGAAAGTTTAAACATCTCAGTAGCCGTGGCTATTGTCTTGCAACAGCTCACCGATAAACTCCGTCGCAGTGAAGTAGCTTGGCAACTTAGCGACAACGAACGCCTTAATACGCTTATTCACTGGACAAAACAATCAATTCGCAATGTGGATGATGTCCTTACACGATATGAAGAAATAAAAAATACCTTATGAAAAAAACACTTCTAATTTGCTTTATTTTATTTGCTTTGCTACCTCTATGGTCACAACATAAGGCAACGCTCATTCACGCCGATGCTAATTTGTACAAAGTGGATAGTTTGCTCTACAGAAGCGAACAATTAGTAACTGAGGATAAGGCTATTATTAAGAATATTCCTATCAAATCAATTGTAAATCTACGCTATTTCACCCGTTCAGGTGACAAAAAGATTTTCAACGCTTCAGATAATATCAAGCTCATCAATCACCCTTTGCTCACTTGGCGTATCAAAGCTCCTGAAATAGCACAAACACTGAAAATTATACGCGAACACCAAAAACAAGGAGCTGTACTAATCCATTGTTATCACGGTGCCGACCGCACAGGTATAATGGTGGCAATGTATCGTATCATTTATCATAATTGGACGATAGAACAAGCTAAAAAAGAAATGCTTAATGGTCCTTATGGCTACCATAGTGTATGGAAAAACTTAGAAGCACTATTCACTGAAAGCACTGTAAAAGAGGTGCGTAAACATTTAGGAATGCAATGAAAATAACAGACATTATTCAAGAATTAGAAAAACTCGCCCCTCTGCAATATGCTGAAGGGTTTGACAATGTTGGTTTATTAGTAGGTGATGCCAATGCTGAAGTAAAAGGGGTACTCATCACCTTAGACACTCTCGAAGCAGTTGTAGATGAGGCTATTGCCAAAAAATGCAACCTTATTGTGAGTTTTCACCCTATTATCTTTAGCGGACTCAAATCTCTCACAGGAAAAAACTATGTAGAACGTGTGGTGATGAAAGCCATTCAGCATCAAATTGCGATCTATAGTATGCACACGGCTCTCGACAATCAGTTCTTAGGAGTAAATGCATCTATCTGCAATCGTTTAGAATTACAAAACAGACGCATTCTCATTCCTCAACCTCATACCATTCAAAAACTCATCACTTATGTACCAAAATCCGATGCCGAAAACCTTCGCAAGGCTCTTTTTGTAGCTGGTGCAGGCAATATAGGCAACTATGCTGAGTGTAGTTTCAATCTTGAAGGTAAAGGCACTTATAAAGGGAATGAGGAATCTCACCCTACCATTGGCGAACCTAATGTGTTCCATACTGAAGATGAAACTCAAATAGGAGTAATTTTTCCTAAACACTTACAACGACAAATATTGCAAGCACTTCGTCAAAATCACCCTTATGAAGAAGTAGCTTTTGAGATATATACACTCGAAAATGAACACCAACATATCGGGATGGGAATGATAGGTGAACTTAATAAAGCTATGTCCGAAAAAGTTTTTTTAGCTTACCTCAAAGAACGTATGCAAGTGAGTGTAGTGCGTCACTCGGCATTGCTTGGTAAAGATGTAAAAAAAGTAGCAGTTTTAGGTGGAAGTGGTGCTTTTGCTATAGAAAATGCCAAACGTGCAAAAGCTGATGTTTATATAACAGCCGACCTCAAATACCACGAATTTTTCAAGGCTGAAGGGCAAATTCTCCTTGCCGATATAGGTCATTTTGAAAGTGAACAATACATAAAATCACTTTTATTTGACTATCTTTCAAAAATTTTTCCTACCTTTGCCCTCTCAATATCAAATGTGGATACCAATCCTATCAAATATTATTCGTAAATATGGCACAAAAAGTGGATATTACTGTAGAAGAAAAACTAAGAGCTCTGTACGATTTACAGCTAATCGACTCAAAAATTGACGAGTTGCAATACACTCGTGGCGAACTACCTTTAGAGGTATCTGACCTTGAAGATGAGGTAGAAGGACTCAAAAAACGTCACGCTAAATTCAAAGAAGAATTAGATGCTTTACAAGCGGGTATCGCTGAGAAAAAAGCAACAATTGAAGAGGCTAAAGCCCTCATCAAAAAGTACACTACCCAGCAAAAAAATGTCCGCAACAACCGCGAGTACACTTCTTTGTCTAAAGAAATTGAATTCCAAGAATTGGAAGTACAGTTGGCTGAAAAACGCATCAAAGAAGGTAAAGCGCAAGTTGACCAAAAGAAAGAGGCTATCAAACAAGTAGACGAACGCAAAGCCCAACGCGATGCCCATCTCAAACACAAAAAAGCAGAACTCAACTCGGTATTAGCCGAAACTGAAAAAGAAGAAGCCTTCCTTAAAGAAAAAGCTGAAGAATATGCAGCTAAAATAGAGGATCGTTTGCTAAAAGCCTACCAACGCATCCGCAGCAGTGTAATGAATAAATTGGCAGTAGTACCTATCCAGCGCGGTGCTTCTGGTGGTTCTTTCTTCACTATCCCTCCACAAGTTCAAGTGGAAATTGCTTCTCGTAAAAAAATCATCACTGATGAACATAGCGGACGTATTTTAGTGGATGCTGCTTTAGCCGAAGAAGAAAAAGAAAAAATGGAAGCTCTCTTCAAAAGTTTCAAAGCTTCTTAATAAAGAAATATAAAAATCAAAAATCACAAAATCAGCTGTTTAGTACAATACTAAACAGCTTTTTTCACTTCTTACCTTCTATCTTTTACTTCCTATCTATTAAAATCTTTTGCTTTTATGAAAGGAAAGTATTATCTTTGCGCGCTTTCAAGAAGCACTTGTAAATTTAAACTATAAAAACAAAAAACATTGAATAAAGAAATATCATCAAACCAGCTTATTAGCAATATTATTGCTGGTATAGAAAAAGTAAAAGGCACTGATATCACCATTATGGATTTACGCGAGGTTGAAAATACCGTATGCGATTATTTTATCTTGTGTAATGGTTCTTCTAACACCCAAGTATCGGCTATTTCAGGAGCTATCCAAAAAATTGTCAGCCAAGCCGATGGACATCAACACCCTTGGCACGTTGAAGGCGAAGCCAACGCCGAATGGATTCTCATCGATTATGTAGATGTAGTCGTTCATATCTTCCAAACAAAAGTACGTGAGCATTACGACCTCGAAGGTCTTTGGGGTGATGCCAAATTTATCAATTTAGAAACTAACTATTAAATATATGTCGGATAACAAAAGTAACGGAAATCGCTTTTCAGCCTACTGGCTATACGGCGTATTACTGCTCATTCTCATAGGATTCAATTACTATTCAGGAGCGAGCTTTTGGTCTCAACCTAAAGAAATTCCTCAATCTAAATTTGAGGAATACCTCAGTAATGGTGATGTAGCTAAAATCATCATCTTAAACCGCAAAGAGGCTAATGTATACCTCACCGAGGATGCCCTTAAAAAAGAAGAACACAAAGAGGTGAAACCTACGGGCAATTCTCTTATGCAGGGGGCTAATGCGGGCGAAGTACCTCAATATCGCTTTGAATTAGGCGACTTGAGCAATTTCGAAAATCGCTTCGACCAAATTGTAAAAGATAACAACCTTAGCACTACTCGTGAGAATAAAACCCAACAAAATGTAATTGGCGATTTGCTATTCACACTCTTGCCTATTATAGTTGTCATAGGGTTATGGATATTTGTTATGCGCCGTATGGCAGGTGCTGGTGGACCTGGCGGCATATTCAGTATCGGAAAATCTAAAGCGCGTATGTTCGACGAAAAGAAAGAAACTCGCGTAACTTTCCAAGATGTAGCTGGTTTAGAAGGTGCTAAAGAAGAGGTACAAGAGATTGTAGACTTTCTCAAAAACCCCGATAAATATACCTCATTAGGGGGTAAAATACCTCGCGGAGCTCTGCTTGTAGGTCCTCCAGGTACAGGTAAAACACTCCTTGCCAAAGCGGTAGCAGGTGAGGCGCAAGTGCCTTTCTTCTCTCTGTCTGGTTCTGATTTTGTAGAGATGTTCGTAGGGGTGGGCGCTTCTCGTGTGCGCGATCTCTTCAAACAAGCTAAAGAAAAATCTCCATCTATTATCTTTATCGATGAGATTGATGCTATAGGTCGTGCTCGTGGTAAAAATGCAATGACTGGCGCTAACGACGAGCGTGAGAATACGCTCAATCAATTGCTTACTGAAATGGATGGCTTTGGCTCTCACACCAATGTAATTGTACTTGCTGCTACTAACCGCGCCGATATTTTAGATAAAGCCCTAATGCGTGCTGGGCGTTTCGACCGTCAAATTTATGTGGAACTCCCGAACTTGAACGAACGCAAACAGATTTTCCAAGTACATTTGCGCCCTATAAAAACAGCTGAAACCTTAGATATCGATTTCTTAGCCAAACAAACTCCTGGTTTCTCAGGTGCTGATATTGCCAACGTTTGTAACGAAGCAGCCCTTATTGCAGCGCGTAAAGGTAAAACAGCTGTGAGCAAACAAGAGTTCCTTGATGCAGTAGATAGAATTGTAGGTGGTTTGGAAAAGAAAACTAAAATCCTTACTCCTGAAGAACGTGAGGCTATTGCTTTCCACGAAGCAGGTCACGCTACCGTAAGCTGGTTGTTAGAACACGCTGCTCCATTGGTAAAAGTAACTATTGTGCCTCGCGGGCAGTCACTCGGTGCAGCTTGGTATCTACCGGAAGAGCGACAAATTATACGCACCGAACAAATACTCGATGAGATGTGTGCTGCCCTTGGCGGTAGAGCTGCAGAAAAAGTAGTATTCAATAAAATATCTACAGGTGCTCTCAGCGACCTCGAAAAAGTAACCAAACAAGCCCGCGCAATGGTAACTATTTATGGGCTTAACGAAAAAATTGGCAATCTTACCTACTACGATTCTGCCCAGTCCGATTATAGTTTTACCAAACCTTATAGTGAGAAAACAGCTCACCTCATCGATGAAGAAATTTCTAAAATCATAG
>ERZ773010.2313-NODE-2313-length-11333-cov-21.583880_pt1 | contig 11333 bp, 12 predicted proteins | sample MGYA00580842_ERZ773010 | MGnify/ENA primary metagenome ERZ773010 (study PRJEB29015, sample SAMEA2737982) | human oral metagenome | biome: human oral; feature: human-associated habitat; material: dental | place: China | collected 2107 ...
CGAGGGCGAATCAACCGCGCTCTTTTTGCAGCGCTACCTCCAGGAGGCCGGCCTCACCATCACCATCTCGCGCCTCGCTCGCGGCATCCCCGTCGGCGTCGACCTCGAATACGCCGACCAAATCACCCTAACGCATGCGCTGGAGGGACGGCGGCAGCTGTAATATCTCAAGTAAATAAGAGTACTATAGCAGTTCATACTATTGACTTTTTAGATTATTACTGATATTATATATGGAATTTTACTAATTATTTCGAAAGGATACAGTATGGCAGTAACAGATAGGCTACCCGTCACAGTGCAGCGAAACCCGGAGTCACTGCCTCCCCATGCACGCCATGATTGGCATGATAAGACAAGAGCAGAGACGCAAACAAGAGAACTCCCAGCAAACCATTGGGATGCCTTGGCGGACGGAGCCAATCAAGGTGCTGAAATTCCCAGTGATCCCACAGAGCGTAGCCAAATTGTTACTGACTGGTGGAGACAAGCGCTTACCAACAAAGAACAAGCTGGCATACCCGAAGACGACATCGATAACAGGGCGGGCAAAGGAGCACTCGCTATCATGGCAATACAAGAAGCGTTCAAGGAGCGAACTACACCTATGCATCCTGAAGAAAACCTGAATCGTTTCCTTGAACTGCTCGAGGAAAAGGTTAATACAGGCGAGGATTTCTCACTTATAACAGACTATAAACCAGAAGACCTCCTCGAAGAATTGGCGCAGGCAGCCGACCTCGATACTTCTTCAATGTTCAAATGGCCATATAAGATCATTATGCATGTTCGCCAACACAACATAACTGTACAGGAGGGTTACAACCGGGCTGAACCTCTCTGGAAGCGAGCTCCCCAACACCACGAGAATTAGTAGCTCGCGCTGAGCGTGTTATAATACGATACATGTGTAACGACGCTGAAACTCTTATATCTGGTGCCACAGAAATCGTTATCATCCAGGCCGAAAACCCCGATGGGGACAGTCTGGGTTCTAGCTTGGCACTGGAGGAGGTGCTGAGTGATTTGGGCAAGACCGTGACGCTGTATTGTCCGGTCGATATCCCCAAATATCTGCGGTATATTCACGGCTGGGACAGGGTAGTTGGCGATTTTCCAGCCCGCGCCGACCTAGCTATCATCGTTGATACCAGCGCTGACATTTTGCTCAGCAAGGTCCTAGAAACGCCGGGCGTACGGCACTTTTTGGAAACGCACCCAGTCTTGGTTGTTGACCATCACACTGCCGAGTCAACGCTGAGTTTTGAACACACTATGCTCTCTGACACGGTGGTGGCTACCGGGGAATTACTATACCAACTGTTCACGCATGCCGGCTGGACCATCAACCAGCAAGCCGCCGAGAACCTCCTCATCGCCATCATGTCCGACAGCCTAGGCCTGACCACACCAAGCACCACCGCGTCAACCTTCCGCGTCGCTGGTGAATTGACTGCACTCGGCGCATCTAACGCCGAGATCGAAGAACGGCGACGCGAATTTATGAAAAAATCGCCCGAGATCTTGGCATACAAAGGCAAGCTAATTGAGCGAATCGAATATTTACTGGACGGGCAATTAGCACTAGTGCACGTGCCATTTGAGGAAATTCAAGCTTACAGCGACGCCTACAACCCCGGCGCACTGATTGGCGATGAACTGCGGCTGGTCGAGGGCGTGGCGCTCAGCTGCGTCATCAAGACCTATCCTGACGGCAAACTAACCGCCCGCTTGCGCGGCAACTTACCGATCGCCGACACCGTGGCTGGCTACTTCGGCGGCGGCGGCCATCCGTATGCAGCTGGATTTCGCGTGTATGAGGATTATGACGAGATTGTGCGGGAACTGGTAGCAGCTACCGATAAAGCCTTACGAGAGGCAGAGCAGAGCTAGCCGCTCCTGATGGACATGATTATGAATCTATCCACCTTTCTTGAGATAATTACGGCCACCCCATGAACAATTATTCAAACATCCTATTTCCAAAAATTATCAATGAAGCATTTCCAATTCTCGATGGCGCTTCATATATTCGCCAGCTGGCGTCGCTTGTGCCACTCTATCCTGATACAGCGTTTCATCTGTTTACTCATGATGGGCAGTATTTTGCGCTAGTCATGACAGACTATCCTGATCCGTTTTATCAGAGCGAGGAGCTCAAACAAATTTCTGGTGAATACGAGTTTGAGTTCATGGATCTTATCACGCCATATGCCAACGACCAGCACATTGAAATTCGTCCAAATGACGATATCGATAACGACTTTTTCATTTCAGACCCGAATAGTTATTATCGGTATTATTTGGCTGCAATTCGGCAAAAACATGACCAGTAACCCTTCAATGGTTAACGAGGAAGAATGACCAATAAAAAATACCAACTATTTAACTTGCATACGCTAACACAAGATGCTATTATAGTGGTGCAAATAACCAAATAGGAGGGGTTTATGGGATTAAGCACCAAACTAAAGGTAACTCTTATTGCGACAGCTATAGTTGCTGGATCAACGCTCGGGACGGTTTTGTTGCCGAATCAAGCTGAAGCAAAACGATTAACACTGAAATATGGCTATGCCGATAGGGCCACTTGCGAAAAAGCACGACGCAACTATAGGACAACAACCTGGTCAACGACAGGACCTTGCGGACCGTTTAAAGTCTACTATCCAAAAAGCAAGGTACATGGGACGCTGTGGGGCTTCTACATCAGGTGGCGATATTGATCAGATAGCGCTTACTGTCTGCGCATGTAGTTCATGAGCAGCGCAGTGACTATATCAGGCACTACAAACTTCGCGTAGTGCCTGATTTTTGTGAGCTGAGATTATCATGATAAAATAAAAATAATGAAGCTCTACAACACCCTCACTCGCCACAAAGATGAACTGAAACCGCTCGACGGACAGACGGTTCGCATGTACACCTGTGGGCTGACGGTGTATTCGCAGCCGCACATTGGTAACTGGGTTGGCTATATCTATTGGGATGTGTTGGTGCGGTTGCTACGCTGGCAGGACATTCCAGTGATTCGCACGCAGAATATCACCGACGTTGGGCATTTGACCAGTGATGATGATGATGGTGAGGACAAGATGGAGAAGGGGGCGCGCCGCGAGGGGAAGACCGCTTGGGATGTGGCCGAGCAGTACATCGCCATCGCCGACCACGAAGCCTACGAGGTATTGAAATTCGTGCGGCCCGACCATTTGGTGCGGGCAACGGACTATATCCAGCAGCAAATCGACTTTGCCCGCGGACTAGACGAAAAGGGATTTTTATACAAGATTGACGGCGACGGCATGTATTTTGATACGTCGCGGCTGCCGGATTATGGCAAATTAGCGCGGCTGGACGTAGCGGGACTAGAAGCTGGCGCACGAGTCAGCGTCGAGGGTAAGCGCAACATCACCGACTTCGCCGTCTGGAAATTTTCACCGACGAATACCAAGCGCGACATGGAATGGGACAGCCCGTGGGGCGTCGGTTTTCCGGGCTGGCACCTCGAATGTTCGACGATTGCCCGAGAGACGCTGGGTGATACCATTGACATTCACACCGGCGGCATTGACCACATTCCGGTACACCACACCAACGAAATTACCCAGAGCGAGAGCTTGACCGGGCAGCAATTCTCTCAAATGTGGCTACACAATAACCACATCAAAGTTGACGGCCGCAAGATGAGCAAATCCTTGGGCAACATCATTACCCTCAGCGACATCACGGTGCGCGGCTTCAGCCCGATGGCTTTTAAGCTAGCGATTCTCAGCAAACATTACCAAACCGAGGGCAATTTCACCTGGGAGATTCTGGAGGCAGCCCAGGCGCGATTAGATCATTGGCGCGGCTATGCGGCGCTGCGACACCAGACGCACGACACGCTGGATGATGATGACGAGAAAGACGAGCAGGAGGGTACAGTGTCGCTGCTGGCGGCGCGGCAGGCACTAGTCGAGAAGTTGAATGATAATTTGGATACGCCAGGAGCGTTGGCGCTGATCGATGAGGCATTTTCACGGCTGGATCACGCGCCGCTAGAGAGGATTCATCGCAGTGGCTTGCTGCAGCTACTCGAGGTAATTGACGAGGTTTTGGGCCTAAAGCTAATGGACACCACGCCAGACATTGACGATGAGGCCAAGCGACTCATCCTCGAGCGCCAGCAGGCTCGCCGCGCCAAGGACTGGCAGGCTGCCGATGATATTCGCGCTCAACTCTACGAAAAGGGCATCGCGCTACGCGACACCCCATCTGGTCAAGTTTGGTCACACCGATAATCTCTCGACGCTACTCCGTCGGCTTCGTTTCAATAACTTTCTTGAGCATTTTTTTCAGCGGTACACTGCGCCGCGGCGGTTGCTTTTCGCGGTTATGTGCAAGGTAGTCATCCATCAGCACCTTGAGTGACCCGGCGATCGGAATGGCCACCACACCACCAACTAAGCCACCGACATACAGCCCAACCGTCACCGCCACCAAAATTGCCAACGCTGACAGCTCGACTTTCTTGCCCTGAATGACTGGCGCGATAAAATTATTCTCGATCTGCTGGTAGATCACGAAATAGATGAGATAGATGACACCCGCCGATACGCTATTGAGCATCAGCATCAGACCCACCACCACACCAGCAATCGTCGCCCCAAACATCGGGATTAGGCTAAGCAGGAACACTAGTAGAATCGTTGGCATCGCCAAGTTGGCCGCGATCTCTGGAATGAACCAACTCATACCAAACACAAACGCCCCGGCGCACAGCGAACCGATCCCCGACACCGTCAGCTGACCAACGATGTAGCCAGTTACCACATTATAAATCTTGCCAACTAGCATCTTGTGATGATCACGCCGCTGCTCGTCCCGATACAGCCGCCACAGCCGCTCCATCCATTCCTGACCCTCCAGCAGCATCAAGAATGTCAGCACCAACACCAGAAAGGCCGACGCCAAAAATGACGCCAACGAGCCAATACTCCCAATGATATTTGCACCAAAACTCGCTGCCCAGCTAGACGCCTGTCCGCGAATATTATTCATCAGCGAATCAATTTGTGGCTGCAAACCATTCTGCTCGATAAAGCCCTTCAGCCCATGCCATTGTTCATTAACACCATTAACGAGGCCAGGTAGCGTCTCGGCAAATTTGGCTGATTGTTGCACCAATGGCGGCACCACGAACCAAATCACGCTAGCCAAGATGATAATCAGCAGCATAAACGCCAGCGCCGTTCCACCTAGCCGGCTCTTGCCGGGTAGCCACGACGCCAACTTACGCACCGGCGCGTTCAGTGCCAACGCTAGGAACAACGCCGTTCCGAGCACCATTAGCGCATCACGCGCCGAATAAATCATCAGCCCCGCTAGCCCAAAGCCGATCACCACCAGCCAGAACCGCACAAATGTTTTGGTGTCTATTTCAATGCGTACTTTCATAGCTAAATACCATTCTACACGTTACCAAGCAGCAGAACAAGATTATACACCACTTTATGAGCATTAATTACTATTTAGAATAACTTCATGTGTATCAGGATGGAACGAGATACCAAGCCTATCTAGTTCATCCTTGTAGCGATAAACAAAATTAGGTCGATGCCGAGCCGGCACGACATTGACTAACAACACCGGATCGACCTCACATTTAACTAACCCGGTAAACTCAGACATAATGAAACAATCAAGCTCATGATAATACTGCTCTCTCGCACTACTCTCCAACCGACTCGGATTCTCCGGACTTACAGAAGGACCGTCTTTCAGGGTCTGAATAACGTTTTCAATATCAACACCAACGTCATAAAGAATTTCAACTCCAACCTTATCCAAAAAATTGCTCGGGAAAGACCAGCTATCAGCCAGCTCCCCCCTCAGCCTATCTAAATATATTGCGTTTAGATCGGTAATTCCCAGCTCCTCAAGTGTTTCTTTAGCATCAACGATCTCCCCAAAGCTCATATATTTCAAAATCTCCTCTGGAGACTTCAACGCAAGGACTTGCCTTAAACTATCATTAGTGGAATAATTTTCCGCGTAAAAAATATGATAATAGTACAATTGCTTAATTCGTCTATCGGGTTCATGTCCAAAACTTTGTATTGGCCCATCCCAGCCCATTATGAAGAGAATATCTTCTGGCCTTAGCGGCTGGTGTTTTATGGCACGCTCCTCGATGGAACTCAAACGCTTCGTATGCTCAACTTTTTGAAAATACGTATCACCGCCAGGTAAAGCCTTCAGCTTCTCAAAGACAATATCCGCCATGTCATATTCCATGTTTTGCCGCTCACCTATACCGCGTACCTCACATACCTGATTACACTCCATCCGGATCGCTATCCTGGGTAGAGTATCGTTACCTTCAGCGTCCCGACTGTAGTATACGTAGAAGTCACCCTTAGACAATTGCTCGGCCGCGATTTCCGCTCCGGCAGTACACCATCCAGTATTACGACCACTGAGAGAGCCTGTCAACTTCCTGACAGTTGGACTATCACTATCTATCGAATCTATCTGATTATATTTCATCCATGAGCCTTCGATATTGTGTAGCGCCTCCTTATTATCTTGATTTACAGCCTCTAAGAAGTATGCGTATAGTTTTGCGAAATTACCTGTTCCAACAGGAGTCTCTGTGTCATTATTAGCATTTTCCGAATCAATATACTTCACGATCTCATCATATACGAGAGACAAGGCCTCTGGATTGAGTTCGGGGTATGGTGCCACCGTCCTGTCATTACGTCGCTTGAATAATCCTTTCTCTCTGTCGAATCCGCCAAGTCTACGTAACGACTCCCACGTATAAACTTTAAACCAATCGGGATAATTATTTGTTTCGTCTCGCAGATACGATACCCACGCTAACAAACTATCTCGCTGCTCCGTCTGTACTCTCAAGGTAGTATTTCGACGATAGTCATCATCAACCTCAAAAAAATCACCCATATCGCGTGCAGTTTTTTGCTGACGCACAAAATAACTCTTGGGTACATCTACTATCACTGCCCGATCTACATCTGCTTGGACAAAGTCTGGATTTGCAGACAAAATGCCGTGGTAATTACTCTCTAGGAGCTCAGAAATTTTTACCTCCGAGTTGCCAAGAACAGGATGGGGCACAGGTTCACTATTAACTTCTATTATACGAAGTGCACCTTCGGCCAAATTATGTTGGAATTTATTCAACAACGACTCACTAATAGGCGAAGAGGCAATAAACGACTCGTAAGCTAGTTCTTTCCCTGGCATAGCAAGTAAATATTATCATTATAAGTATAATATGTCAAGTACGTAAATACTGCTTAGCGTAGCGTCAATCCAATCAACTATAATATCTAACTCGTTTTTCGCTTCATCCGCAACGCTGACAGAGATAACTTGCTGTCATACGACATCGCGCCGTAACGGAAAACTCGCACTGCCAGCATCATGATCAACACCGCAGACACCACCAAGACTGCCACGCCGATCAGGGCCTCAATGAGCGACAGATTACCAACTGTATTCCTGAGCATCAACGGGATTGGCGCCGTAAGCGGGAAGTACGACATAGCCATTGAGAATGTTGACTCTGGATACGAGATGAAGACCGATCCACCATACAGCGGACCAAACAGCAGTATCATCACCAGACCAACCCACGAGCTAGCCTCCTTGGCGGTTGGCATCATCGCACCCACTGTCACCAGTAACCCGGTCAACATCATAAAGCTTGCGCCGAACAATGCAATTGCCACCGCAATTCTCGTCGGGTCAAAGACAATTTGTGACAGATCGAAATTCGGCAGGTGTAACTGATGTCCAAACAGGAAGTAACCAACAAGCACCGGCAGGACAATGATCATACCCTGGATCAATGACAATGTAATGAGCGCCCAAATCTTGCCAACGATCAGCGTCTTGGCCTGGACTGTCGTTAGCAGCATCTCGACCGTACGGTTTTCTTTCTCCTCGATGGTACTGGTGAGCATTTGGTTACCAAAGAAGGCGATCAACAGGTAAAACAGTACGAGGAAAAACCCTGGCACGATCATCTCTTTCATACCGCCGCTCTCTTTGCCGTCCTTGTATGTTGTCAGCGATGAATTAACTTTCTGCTTGATGATCAGCGCCTCCGATCCGGTGACCTTGCTGTCAACCGAACTACTGAGCAGGGTGCGAACAACTGCTCCGTACTTGTTATTCTCAAAGACTCCGGTGTCCTGGCCGTATATCCTGACACTATCTTTTTCGAGATTTTTTGGTATATAAAAGTACGCATCAGTCTGATGATGTTTAACTTTTTCAACACCCTCGGCCTCAGAATTAACTCGCTGAACCTTCATCGCCGCAGCTACCTCTGGCTTGATCAATCCTGAGTCATCCGTCATCATGATGCTGAAATTCTGCTCTTGGAGCTTTTCGGCTGCCTCCTGAGTGGCCCGATTTGACCAAAAAACAATACCGAAAATCAACCCGATCATAACCGGAAAACCCAGCGCTATCAGCCAGAAGGTCGGTTTTTTCAGGGTGCGCAACACTTCAAATTTGAATACCATCCCAAAATTATGCATTTTACTCATGACGTACCTCCTGCTTTTCGCCGCCATAAACCTTGACGAAAATATCATCCATTGATGCACCACCGAACTGCTTTTTCACCTCTGCTAGCGTACCGTACGCCGCTGCTCGACCATCTTTTAGTAGAATCAGCCGATCGCATAGTCGCTCGACCTCTTCCATCTGGTGCGTCACGTAAATAATCGTCGCGCCAGCCTTGCGTCGCTCTTCAATGATGTTCATTAGTAGTCGGCGATTGACTGGGTCAAAACCCTTGGTCGGCTCGTCCAAAATAAGCAGTTCTGGGTCGCCCATGATGGTCACGCCCAGCTGAATTTTTTGCTGCTGACCACCTGACAATTTATCCAGCCGGGTCTTTGCCTTATCGCCCAAATCAACTCGCTCCAAATATTTGACCGAGAAATCACGGGCCTCCTCCTTGCCGAGTCCCTTCAATCGGCCAAAATAAATCATAGTGTCGATGACTTTTTCTTTTTTGTACAAGCCGCGCTCCTCCGGAAGATAGCCTAGCTTGACGCTATCCTCAACCGTATACGGCTTGCCGTCAACCAGTAGTTCGCCGGCCGTCGGCTCGTATAGCCCCAACAGCGCCCTAAGCGTCGTGGTCTTTCCCGAGCCGTTGCTGCCTAAGAATCCAAACACCTCGCCGCGCTGCACCTCAAAACTAAGGTCTTGGATGACCACCTTGTCACCAAACGCCATCTGAAAATGACGAATCTCGACAATCGGTCGCTGCTGTTTTGCTGTGTCTCGTCCCATATATCTCCCTTTCTTTCTGCTTATTATACACTATGTGGGTGGAGCAGGGGGCATAAGGCACTATATCTTATTTTCGCTCTACTCCCTCGGCGCTCCGAGTTATCGCCGCTACAACTTCACGCTCTACTCCGTAATGCATAGCTATACCAACCGCGCAGCGCATGACGTCCTGAATCTCTTTGATGAGATTATCATACTGCGGCTGGCCGTGTTTGCGGCGCTTGACGCCCATACCTTCAAGGTGGTTAACGGCGCTAGCGAGCTCGCCACTCTCCTCGCACAACCGCGATACGCGCTGGAATATGTCAGCACCATGAGGGAATCACTATACACACTAGCAAAACATTTTATATAATATACTCATGCGCCTCCTCATTATCGAAGACGAACGAAAGATTGCCCGGATCATTGCCGAGGCACTGCGGCGTGAGCATCATGCCGTGGACGTGACGCATGACGGAGATGAGGGCTTAAATATGGCGATGAGCGAGCCGTACGATCTATTGGTCGTTGATCGGATGCTACCGGGACGGAGCGGTACGGACATCGTGCAGGATTTACGCGGGCAGGGAAAGGACATGCCGATTATGCTGCTGACAGCACTGGGGACGACTGAGGACAAGACGTTCGGCCTGGACAGCGGCGCTGATGATTATCTCGTCAAGCCATTCGCCATCGCCGAACTCACCGCCCGCGTGCGAGCACTGCTTCGGCGCCCGCCGATTCAGCAACCGGACACGCTCCAGATCGCTGATCTCGTGATCGACCAGACAACGCAATCCGTCACTCGCGCCGGCACCTCGATCGACCTGACCAGCAAGGAGTACGCACTCCTCGAATACCTGGCGCGCCACCCCGGCCAGACACTCAGCAAAGACACATTGATCGCCCATGTGTGGGATTTTGATGCTGACATTTTGCCTAACAACGTTGAGGCCTACATCAAGCAGCTGCGCAAGAAAATCGACAAGCCATTTCGCCGGCCGCTGATTCACACCGTGCGCGGCTTTGGTTATAAATTGGAGGCTGGCGAGTGAAATTATTTTTCTCGGCAACGCTCAAGCTGGCCGGCTGGTACTTGCTCATTCTAATGACCGTCAGCTTGCTATTTAGCGGCATCATCTTTCAAGTTGCCAGCTCCGAGCTCGACGTCCAGCTGAATAATTGGAGTAAGCATCACAAAACCGACGGCCACACCGAAACGACCATCATCCGCGACCATCCGTCAATTTCAACCACCAATTTGCTGATCAGCCTCGGCTATCTCAACCTCATCGTACTGCTCGGCGGCGGTGTGTGTGCCTATATACTGGCCCGGCGGACGCTTGAGCCGATTGAGGCAGCACATGACGCTCAGTCGCGCTTTACCGCCAACGCCAGTCATCAGCTGCGCACGCCACTGGCCGTCATCAAAGCTGAGGCCGAGCTGGCATTGTCCGACCAGCGCGCCAGCAAAGCATCGCTTCGCCAGACGCTCCAGAGTACGCTCGAAGAAACTAACCGCTTAACGCAGCTGACCGAGACACTGCTCAAATTATCATCTGCCAATCGACAACTAGAAACCACGACTGAGACATTCGACATCACCGACCTCACCAAAAAGCTGATCACTGAACGCAAGGCCGATGCGCGCACCACGCTAATCACCGACGAGGCCATCACCCTGACCAGCCATCGCCTCATCGTCCGCGAACTGATCGCTATCATCCTCGACAACGCTCTGCGCCACAGCCCGCGTAAGTCCCGTGTCCAGGTTGACATCAAGGCTGCCCATCACCGCATCACCGTCTGCCTGACGAACGATGGCCAAATCGCGGCGCGCGACTTGCCGCATATTTTTGAGCGATTTTTCTCTGGCGATCAGCGAACCGGTGGCTACGGCCTCGGTCTCAGTCTCGCCAAACAACTGGCCGGCGCCCTCGGCGGCCAACTCACCGCCGCCAGCCGCAAAGGCACGACAACGTTCACGATTTCGCTGCCAAAAACCCTGTAATTCACCCCTGGTGGCGTGA
>ERZ773010.2315-NODE-2315-length-11327-cov-56.407381_pt1 | contig 11327 bp, 4 predicted proteins | sample MGYA00580842_ERZ773010 | MGnify/ENA primary metagenome ERZ773010 (study PRJEB29015, sample SAMEA2737982) | human oral metagenome | biome: human oral; feature: human-associated habitat; material: dental | place: China | collected 2107 ...
GACTTCGACGCGGAGCTTCGCAAACTGCTTGGCGAGTAGCACTTGACTAAAGTGCCCTCCACGCGGTTGACTATGTACCACGGTACCCGCCCGGGTCGGTTCGCAGGGGAAGGCGAGCCCCCGGGCGGGGCCTTTTTCATTCCCCCGCCGGGTCCGCGTCTCTCGCGCCGTGTTCCGCCACGATCCGCAGCACGTCCGCACCGAACCGGTCCGCCTTCACCGCGCCGATGCCACTGATCCGCAGCAGCTGGGCACGATCCACCGGTTCGGCCTCGGCGATGGCCTGCAGGGTGGTGTCGGTGAAGATCACGAAGGCCGGTTGGGACGCGGCATTGGCGGTCTCCAGCCGCCAGGCCTTCAGGGCGGCCAGGAGTTCCTCGTCGAAGGGCGCCTCGCAACCGGCGTGGCGTCCCAGTTTGCGTTCGGCGGCGTCAGTCAGCTGCTCCCGGCAGACGAAACAGGTCCGGGAACGCACGCTACTGCGCCCGGATCTCCCGGTGCGGGGAGTGGGAACCTGTTCCTCGGGCACGAGGCCCGTCAGGAAACGGGAACGCACACCTCGGCCGCGGGAAGGTTTGCCGGGCCACGAGACCCGGAGCCGCCGACGGGCCCGTGTGACCGCGACGTGCAGGAGCCTCCGTTCCTCCGACAGCGCGGGTTCCTCCTGGCTCAGGGCGAAGGGGACCATGCCCTCGCGCACCCCGACCACGGCCACCGCATCCCATTCGAGTCCCTTGGCGGCGTGCATGGTCGCCAGCGTGACGGCGCTGGTGGCGGGCGGGGTCTCGAGGTTGGCGTGATCGTTCAGCCAGGCGGTGAACTCGGGGACGGTCCAGTTCGGGGCGGTTTCCTGGGCGTCGCGGATCATCTGCGCCAGGGAGTTGATGGACTCCCAGCGTTCCCGCTGCGCACCCATTCCCGACGGGGGGGCTTCCGGGCTCCATCGCAGCTCGGCCAGCACCTCATCCAGCAGCTCCCCCGGGTGGGTTCCGGGATCCCGCTGCGCGGCGCGGTGCAGCCGGTTCACCGCGTCGCGCACCTCGGGACGCTCCCAGAACCGGTCAGTGCCCTTGACCCGGTAGGGAATCCGGGCGGCGTCCAGGGCGGATTCGAAAACCGGTGACTGCGCGTTGATGCGGTGGAGCACCGCGCACTCACCCCACGGGGTGCCCTCGGCGTGCCGTTCCCCCAGCCAGGCGACCACGGCCCGGGCCTCGTCCTCCTCAGTGCCGTCGGCGTGGAACTCGGGGGGCGGTCCCTCGGGGCGCGTGGGATGCAGGTCCCCCGCGCTGGGATGGCGACGCACTATGCGGTTCGCGAGCTGGACGATGCCAGGACTGGACCGGTAGTTGCGCACCAGCCTCACCTGACGGGCCCCGGGATGTTCGGAGGCGAAACCGGTCAGGCAGTCCGCCCTGGCGCCGGCGAAACCGTGGATGGCCTGCTGGGGATCACCGACCACGCAGATGTCGGGGCGGCCGTCCACCCACAGCGACACCAAGCGGTGCTGGATCGCGGAGACGTCCTGGTACTCGTCCACCACGAAGTGCCGGTAGGCGTCCCGGATCTGCTCGGCGACGGCGGGGTGTTCCACCAGCAACGCGGCCGCGCACAGGAGGATGTCGTTGAAATCCACCACCCCGGCGCTGGTTTTGTGTTTCTCGTATGCCTCCATCACCTGGGCCACGCGTTCGGGTTCCACCCCCGCGACCTCACGGCCGCGGGCGAGCCGGGCGTAGCGGCCGGGGGAAACGTTGCTGGACTTGGCCCAGCCGATCTCTCCGATCAGGTCCCGCACCAGGTTCGTGTCGGCGTTGCCGAGTACCCGGTTCGCGGCCCGCCCCACCAGCGTGAAGGGGTTGTCCAACAGTTCCGGGAACTCGGAACCGTAGGCCGTGGGCCAGAAGTAGCGGCACTGGCTGAGTGCGGCGGCGTGGATGGTCCGGGCCGAGACCTTGCGCACCCCGAGCCCCGCCAGCCGCGACTTCAACTCGCCTGCCGCCCGCGTTGTGAAGGTGACCGCGAGGGTCGCGGCCGGGGCGTAACGCCCCTCCCGGACGGCATGGGCGACCCGGTGCGTGATCGCCCGCGTCTTCCCCGTCCCCGCCCCCGCCAACACCACCAGCGGCCGGTCCAGCAGCGTCGCCACCCGTCGCTGCTCGGGGTCAAGGGCGTCGAGGATCGGGTCAGTCACGAGGACCATTCAAACAGGCCGCACCGACAAAACCTGGCCGGCGTCCCACCCCTAAGGTTTTGCCGGTGGCGCGCACTAATGTGATCGGTCGCGGGGAAGGAGAGGATCATCGCAGTGGACAGGAGATCGGCCGAGTGCTGGGAGGAGTTGATCGACGCCCTGGCGGCGTGGCTGGACGAACTGCGCCCCGGGCCGCTGGAACGGGTGCGGATCATCACTTCCTCGGCCGCCACCGCACGCCTGGCGGGACAGGCCCTGGCCGCCCGGATCGGCATCCTGGCAGGGGTGGATCTGATTCCGGCCGACCGCTGGGTGGCGCAGCTGCAGGCGGAACTGGGCGACGGGGAATCGTCCCCGTGGCGAGGCCTGGCATTGGAACTGGCGATCCGGGAGGTCCTCCAGGACCCGGAGTTCCGGGATTCGCATCCCGTGGTGGCAGAGCATCTCAGAGCAGGCCCGGGCAGGCTGCGCGGCACCTCGCAACGCCTGGCAGTCCTATTGCGCCGCTACTCGGAGCACCACCCGGACCTCCTGGCCCGCTGGCTCGCCGACCCCGAGGAGGCCGCCGAGGAACTACCAGGGCACCTGCGCTGGCAACCGGAGCTGGCGGTGCGCGTCACCGAGATCCTCGAATGGGATCCGGTCGAGGAGCTGACGCGGCTGCGCGCCGCCCTGGCGGAGACGCCCGGACCGGCCACGGCCGTGCTGCACTGCCCCGACCTGCCCGCGGCGACGCAGCTGCTGGTGGAGGCCATCGACCGGGTCCGGGATGTCCTAGTCCTGAAGCTTGTAAACGCCGCGGTGCCGGAGAGGATCACCTGGCTGGGTTCCCACGATCCCCTGCGGCAGGCCGAGGTGTTGCGCGAGGAACTGTGCCGCATCCTGCAGGAGGATCCCGGCCTGGAGCCACGCGACGTCCTGGTGGTCGTTCCCGATCCCGCGGCCTGGTGGCCCGCCCTCGGCCTGGCCTTCGCGCCACTCGAGGGCAGTTCTCACCCGGGCCGGCGCCTGCGGCTCCAGGCACCCCCCGAGGTCCGGATCCCCAACCCCGTGCTGCGCACCTTGGCCGAAGCCACCGGGCTGCGGGACTCCCGCGCCACCGCCAGTTCCCTGCTGGACCTGCTGAGCCTCACGCCGATCTCTTACCGCTGGCGGCTGCCGGAACGCGACGAACTGGCCCGGCTGATCGACGCCGCCGGGATTCGCTGGGGCCTCGACGCCCAGCACCGCGCGGACCAGGGGCTTCCCGGGATCGCTCAGAACACCTGGGCCCGGGGCCTCGACCGGCTGCTGGCCGGGCTCACCCTGGCCCCCGGGAGCACCGCCCTGCCCATCTCCGGCGTGGATGCCGTCGGTACATCGGAGCTGGAGCTGATCGGTTCGCTCACGGAGATTTTCACCCGGCTGCGGCGCTACGCGGCCACCGCCGAACCCGCCACCCTTCCGGAATGGGTCGCCCGGGCCCGGGGATTGCTTGACGAGCTCGTCGACCTGCCCCCCGGAGACGACTCATTGCTCCAGGAGGCCACCTCCCGTTTGGCGCGGCTGGCGGAGGAGGGGTCCGCCAGCCCCGTCAGGGTGACGGCCTCCGACTTTACCCGGCTGCTGGAGCAGCTCGCCGCCGAACCCACGCCGCGCTTGGGGATCGGCAATGGCAATCTCACCGTCGTCGGCCCGGGAGAACTCAAGGGCGTGGCCTTCCCCGTGGTCGTGCTGCTCGGTTTCGAGGACGGCGGGCTCGATCCCGTTCCTGACGCGATCCCCGGCATCCTGCCGGATCCCGGACAGGAGCGCCTGGAGGACCTGCTGGATCACGCCTGGGCCGCCCGGCACCTGGTGGTGGTGCACCAGCACCGCTCCGAGACCACCGACGCCGTCCTGGAGCACCCGACCACCCTCACCTGGCTGTGGCGCCGGCTGGGTGTCACACCCGAACTGCGGGAGGTGCCCCTGGCATCGCATTCGGAGAGGAACTTCACGGGCCCCTACCCGAGTTTCGACGCCTCCTCCTTCGAAATGGCCCGCCGCCTGCGAACCGGGTCCGCCGGGGCCGCACCGGCCAGCGCGGTGCGTCGCAGGGCCGCCCTCCAGCTGCCCGTCGGCGACGACACCGGCCCCATGTCCCTGGACGAGGCGGCCCGGTTCCTGCGCGATCCCGCGGCCGCGTTCCTGCGTGAGCGGGCGGGGATCCGGGGAAGCTTCGCACCGGAGATCAGCGACGACCTGCCGCTCAGCGCGGCCGGGTTGGACGCCTGGGGGATCCGTTCCCGGCTGCTGGTAGCGGCCCGCGGCGGGCAGCCCCCCGACGAGGCGATCCGCGCCGAGGCGCGCAGGGAGCTGCTGCCCACCGGCCCCATGGGTGGTGCGGCTCTCGACGCGGACGTGGAACTGGTCCGGCGGCTCTGGCAGCAGGCCCGTCCGGACTGGGAGCGTCCGGTCCGCGACGTCTCCGTCGACCTGGACTGCTCCGGCCTGCGGCTGACGGGCACGGTGCGGCTGCGCGGCGACGAACTGGTGGTCATCTCCCCCAGCGACCTTCCCCGTCCCCTGTTCGAGCCGTGGGTGCAGCTGCTGGCCCTGGCGGCCTCCGGGTTCAGGACGCGGGCCCGCATCCACCACCTGCGACGCCACTACGGCGAGTTCTTCCCGGGATCTGTGACGCTCAACCCACCCCAGGAGGCAGCCGCGCACCTGGAGGTTCTGGTGCGAGGCGCCCGCCTGAGTCGTTCCAGGCTCGTCCCGGTTCCCGCGGAACCGGCCCGGGCGCTGGCAAAGTCGGCCCGGGAACGAAGATTCAACGGCGCCGACTGGGATCTGCCCACCAACAGCTGGAACTCCCCCTGGGCCTGGCGCCCGGAGCACTGGGAGCATTTCTACACCGGCCCCGCCTCGGAGCTGTTCACCGATCCACCCCAGGACGGCGACCCGGCGGGTCCCGAACGTTTCGGTGCCTTCGGGGGCTGGGCGCTGGCCCTGCACTCCCCTCTCCTGGAGGCCGCGCGATGATTCCGTTCGAGATCACCGATTCCCTGCCCGATGGCCCGATGCTGCTGGAGGCCAGCGCCGGAACGGGCAAGACCTGGACCATAGCGGGTCTCGCGGCACGCCACATCGCCGAGGCGGGAGTGGGAATCGGAGAGCTTTTGCTCATCACCTTCAGCAATGCGGCCGCCGTGGAGCTGCGGGGGCGGGTCCACTCCCGGATCGCTTCCGTTGCGAATGATCTGGGGATTCTGCTGGCGGGCGGCCCCGAACCTGTGGACCCGGTATCGCGGCTGCTCGGGGCGGACCGCCACGTCCAACGCCACCGGGAACGGCTCCAGGTTGCCCTGGACCACTTCGGAACCGCGACGATCACCACCATCCACTCGTTCTGCCAGGGACAGTTGGAGAGCCTGGGGGTGCTGGGGGACTGGGACGGCGCCGACGAGGTGACCGCCGACGTCTCCACCCTGGTGCGCGAGTGCGCCACCGACGAGTACCTGGCCAGCTACCTCCATCACCCCGACCCGCCGCTGGACGCGCGCCGCGCGCTTCTGATCGCCGCCACGGCGGCCCCGTCGCGGCTTCCCTTCGCCTCGGCCAACCAGGAGCTGTTGGACTTCCAGGAACGGGTGCGGGCCCGTTTCGCGGCGCGCCGGCGCGCCCTGGGGCTGGTCAGCTTCGACGACCTGCCGGGCAGGCTGCGGTCCCTGGTCACCGACTCCCCGGTCGCCGAGCAGGTGCGTGCAGAGCTCCGGCGCCGTTTCCCCGTGGTGCTGGTCGACGAGTTCCAGGACACCGACCCGGACCAGTGGGCCATCCTGCGGCGCACCTTCGTGGACGCGGACGCGATGATCACGCTGATCGGCGATCCCAAGCAGTCGATCTACGGCTTCCGCAGCGCGGATCTCGGCTCCTACCTGGAGGCCACGCGGGTGGTCCGGCACCGCGCCACCCTGGAGACCAACCACCGGAGCGAACCCGGGGTGGTCGCGGGGGTGACGAACCTGTTCGGGGACCTCTGCCTGGGCGATTCGGACATCCGGGTCACCCCCGTGCGTCCCGCCCGATCCCCGGATGAGGAGGTCCTGGTTCTCGACGCCGCCCCCGCGGCCCGCATCTGGCTGCGCGGGCACGGCCCCGGGGCCACCGAAAACCCGGAACGCGCAGTGACGGACGACGTGGTGGCGCACGTGCGGGCGCTGCTGGCCGGGGCGCGGTTCCGCAGCGGCGGAGGGGAACGGCCCGTCGGCCCCCGGGACATCGCGATCCTCACCCGGACCCGCGGCCGGGGCCTGGCCCTGGTCTCCGAGCTGCGCACGGCGGGACTGCCCGCCACCTGGCACGGTCCCGGTTCCGCCCTCGACTCCCCGGCCGTGGCCGACTGGCTGGCGGTGCTCGCCGCCGTCGCCCAGCCGACCCGCGCCCGCATTCTCCAGGCCGCCCTGGGTGAGCTGCTCGGCCTGCCCGCCACCGACCTGCTGGCCGGACGCGACGAAACCCCCGCGTCGCAACGAGTCCACGAGCTGGCCCGGTGCTTCGCGGCCGGTGGGGTGGCCTCGCTGGTCGGTGAGCTGCTGGCGGGTCTCGGTCCCCACCTGGCCCGGTTCGGGGACGGGGAACGCCACCTGGCGGACCTGACCCGGGTCGGTGAACTGCTGCTCGGGTCGGACGCCACCGACCTCGACGGACTTCACGCCTGGCTCGTCGCCCGGGCCGCCACCCCGGGCGACGAACCGGCCACCCGCCTGGCCTCCGACGAGGCGGCGGTGCGGGTGTGCACCATGCATTCGGCGAAGGGCCTGGAGTTCCCAATCGTGCTGCTGCCGCAGGTGAGCGTCACGGAGGTGAACCTGCGCGGCGCCTTCCCCTATCTGAACGCGGCCGGCCGCCGGGTGCTGCACGTCGGCGCCCGCCCCGGCAATCGCGACGAGCTGTCCACCATCGCCCGGCAACAGGCGCGCGACGAGGAACTCCGCCTGCTCTACGTGGGCCTCACCCGCGCCAAGCACCTGGCGATCGCCTGGCACGTGATGGACCGCAGGGCGTCCTCGGGGCCGTTGACGGCGCTGCTGTGCCGCGACCGCTCGGTCCCGCGGCTTCGCCCCGAATACCCCAAGCTGCCCCCCGCCTTCGGTTTCGACCCGGACCTGGTGCACCTGTCCCCGATCACCGCACCCCCCTGGGGGTCCGGCCTGCCGGACCCCGCCCCCGGGCCGGGGTCCGGGGAGCTCCGGCTCGCCCGTTTCACCCGCGACATCGACCAGGACTGGCGTCGCACCTCCTATTCCGGGCTGACCGCGAACCTCCACGAGAACGCGCCGGACGAACCGGAGGAACTCGACCTGCCTCCCGGGGAAACCGACGGCCCCGCCACGCCCTCCCCCATGAACGACCTGCCCGCCGGGGCGCGTTTCGGGACCCTCGTTCACGAGGTCCTGGAAGGGGCGGACTGGACCGACCCGGGGCACGTGCAGCAGGTGGTGGCCGCGCGGGCCCCTGCCTTCGGGCTGGACCGGGAACAGGCGCAGCGGCTCGCCGACGCCCTCCGTCTGGTGGTCACGACCCCGCTGGGGGGGTTGTGGGACGGCGCCCTGGCGGACCTGCCCGTCGCCGAGCGGCTGGCGGAACTGGACTTCGACCTGCCCCTGGGGGATCGCGGCCCGGCCCGTGTGGTCGCGGACCTGGCGGAGGCAATGTCCAGGCACCTGCCCGCCTCCGATCCGCTCGCCCCCTACCCGGCCCGGCTGCTCGCCACCGACGCCGCACACGCTTCGTTGAAGGGCTTCCTGACCGGTTCGATCGACGTGGTGCTGAAGCTTCCCAGGGAAGGTTTCGTGGTGGTGGACTACAAGACGAACCGGCTCCCAGTTCCGCCGGAGCAGGAGCTGTCCGTCGAGCACTACCACCCGTCCGCGATGGCGGAGGCGATGATGCAGGCCCACTACCCGTTGCAGGCACTGCTGTACTGCGCAGCCCTGCACCGTTTCCTGGCCTGGCGGCTTCCCGGTTACTCGCCCGGAAAGCACCTGGGCGGGGTGGGTTATCTGTTCGTGCGGGGCATGGCCGGGCCCGGGACCCCGGTGGTAGCGGGTGGCCGTTGCGGGGTTTTCGAGTGGTTCCCGCCGGCCGAACTGGTGGTGGAGGTCTCCGATCTGTTGGGAGGTGGGCGGTGAGAGGACCGGAGGTTCCCGTGGCGGCCACGGGACTGCTGAGGGCCTTTGCCGAGGCCGGGATGATTCACGTGGCCGATTTCCATCTGGCCCGCCGGATGGCCGCGTACTGCGGGGAGAGCGACGACCAGGTGCTGCTGGCCCTCGCTCTGACGGTGCGGGAGCTGCGCCTGGGTTCGGTGTGCCTGGACCTGGCCTGCGCGCCCGAGTTGATCGTTCCGGGCGAGGCCGACGACGGATCGGTTGTGGAACCCGTCGAGCTGCCCTGGCCGGAATCGCATGCGTGGGCCGCGGCGGTGGCGGCCTCGCCTGCGGTGGCGGGCCCGGGGACCGGGCCGCGGCCGTTCCGCCTGGCCGATGGTCTGCTGTACCTGGACCGGTTTTTCACGGAGGAACAAGAACTGGCCGCACGCCTCAGGCACCGCAGCGCACTGCCGGACCTGCCCTCCCTCGAACCTCCCGCGCCCGGACCCGGCATGGTGCCCGACCCCACCCAGGATGCCGCGGTCCGGGCGGCCACCAGGGCCCGCACCTGCGTCATAACGGGCGGTCCCGGGTCCGGCAAGACGACGGTGGTCTCCCGGATCATCGATGCGCTCGCCCCCCGGGGACCGGTAACCGTCGCTCTGACCGCCCCCACCGGGAAGGCCGCCACCCGCTTGGAGACCGCGGTGCGCGGCAGGTTGCGGTACCCGGAACGGGTCGCCCTGACCGCCGGCACGCTGCACCGGATCATCGGCGTGGTCCCGGGCCGCGCGGAACACACCCACGGCGCGCTGAACCCGTTGCCCTTCGACGTGGTGATCGTGGACGAGACGTCGATGGTGTCGATCACGCTGATGTCGTGGTTGCTGGAGGCGGTGGCCGACTCCACCCGGCTGGTCCTGATCGGCGACCCGAACCAGCTGGCCTCCGTGGAGGCGGGGGCGGTGCTTGCCGACATCTCCGCCGCTCCGGACCTGGTCACATCCCCGGGAGGGCCGGCCGTGGTGCGGCTCGGCGGCAGCCACCGCAACCTCGACGACGTGGCCCGGCTGGCCGATGCCATCCGCGACGGCGACGCGGACGGCTGCCTGGCGCTGCTGGAACGATCGGCGACGTGCACGCTCACCCCATACAGCGGCACCGAGTCGCTCACCGACCTGCCTGCGCTGGCCTCCGACGTCGAGGCCGCCGCACGCGATGCCCGGGTCGCCGCGCTGGCAGGTGACGGCAACCGGGCCGTGCGGGCCCTGGAGCAGCACCGGTTGCTGTGCGCGCACCGGGAGGGGTCCTTCGGCACCGGGCACTGGCAGCAGGCGGTGCGCAGGCACTTGGCTGCGACGCTGCCCGGTTACGCACCTGAGGTCGGCCAGTACCCGGGGCAACCATTGATCGTCACCCGCAACTCGGATGTGGTCAGCAATGGCGATGTGGCGGTGATCGTCGACAGCGATGGACGGCTGCTGGCCGCCGTGGACCGGGGCGGTCAGGCGGAGTTGCTGAACCCGCTGTTGCTGGAAGCGGCACAGGAACTGCACGCCATGACCATCCACAAGTCGCAGGGCAGCCAGTTCGAGCGGGTCAGCGTGATCCTGCCCCCTCAGGGATCACCACTGCTGACTCGGGAGCTGCTGTACACGGCCGTCACCCGCGCCGAATCGGGGGTCCAGCTGTACGGCTCTCCCGAGGCGCTGCGGAAGGCCATAGGGACCCGGGCCAGGCGGGCGAGCGGTTTGGTCAGGACCGCGGCCCCTCGAAGCGAGAAACGCTAATCTTGGAACGCTGAACAGAAAGAGGCCCAAGCATGTCCGTTTTCGAGCACGTCCGACTGGTCCCCGCCGATCCGATTCTGGGATTGACCGAGGCGTTCAAGGCGGATGAGCGCACTTCCAAGGTGAACCTCGGGATCGGTGTCTACCTCGATGAGAACGGGCAGCTGCCGCTGATGGAATGTGTCCACGCCGCCGAGGACCGGCTGGCCGCGGCCGCGAAACCACACGCCTATCTACCCATCGACGGGCTCCCGGGCTACGTCCGCCTGGTGCGGGAGCTGGTCTTCGGCGCCGATTCGCCCGCCGTCACGCAGGGCCGCATCGCAACGGTGCAGAGTCTCGGTGGCACCGGCGCGCTGAGAGTCGGCGCCGATTTCATCGCTACCCTGAGCCCCGGCGCCCCCGTCCTGATCTCGGATCCGTCGTGGGAGAACCACCGGGCAATCTTCACCCGCGCCGGCTTCACCGTCGGCGCGTACCGCTACTACGACGCCGAGGCCAAGACCATCGACTTCGAGGGCATGATCGCGGACCTCGAGGCGGCGCAGCCGGGCACCGTCGTGGTGCTGCACGCCTGCTGCCACAACCCGACCGGTTACGACCTCAACCCTGAGCAGTGGGGCCGAGTGATCCGAGTCATCACGGATCGTGAGATGATCCCGTTCCTCGACATGGCCTACCAGGGTTTCAGAGCCGGGGTGGCCGAGGACGGGGCCGTGATCTCCCGTTTCGCGGAGGCCGGACTGCCGGTGTTCGTCTCCACATCGTTCTCGAAGTCCTTCGGGCTCTACGGCGAACGCGTAGGCGCCCTGCACATCGTCTGCCGGGACGCGGAGGAGGCCACCCGCGTGCTGTCGCAGGTGAAGATCTGCATCCGCACCAACTACTCGAACCCTTCCACCCACGGCGCGGCCATCGTGGCCGAGGTGCTCGGCGACCCCACCCAGCGGACTTCGTGGGAGCAGGAACTCGGCCGGATGCGCGACCGCATCAAGCGGATGCGGATCCGCCTCGTAGAGGCGCTGCGGGCCGAGGGCGTCGGGGACATGGACTTCATCGCCCAGCAGGCCGGCATGTTCAGCTACTCGGGTCTGATCCGGGACCAGATGCTGGCGCTGCGCCGCGACCACGGCATCTACGGCACCGAGAAGGGCCGGATGTGTGTCGCGGCCCTCAACGACGGCAACCTGGAGGCCGTCGCGAAGGCCATTGCCGCGGTCCGGG
>ERZ773010.2317-NODE-2317-length-11327-cov-3.118790_pt1 | contig 11327 bp, 8 predicted proteins | sample MGYA00580842_ERZ773010 | MGnify/ENA primary metagenome ERZ773010 (study PRJEB29015, sample SAMEA2737982) | human oral metagenome | biome: human oral; feature: human-associated habitat; material: dental | place: China | collected 2107 ...
TCATGATGCGTCTCCTTCTCAGCGATGAAGTACCGCTCAAAGGTGGTCATCGCAGACTTATCAAAGAGAGGAGAATCAGGGCCACACCAGAGGTACCACATGAAGTCTACTGCCTCGTCATGCTCTGCATGGTCAGCTGATGACCAGTGTGCACGACGGACGAACTCATCGACACGATCCATCATCGCACGCCCAGCGTAGAGCTTCTTACCTATACGCACCTTCTTGAAGCTCCTATCCTCGTTCAGCGGCACAGAGGCATGGAAGAGGAGGTTATGGTTGTAGACAAGGTACATTCCCCCTTTCTTATAAAGGAAGTTAATGTGACTACGGAGCTTCTCACTATGCTTGAAGGAGTGGCATAGCTTTTCGACTACCTCTGCCTCTGCATCAGTAAGCTTATATGGATCTCTTGGGTCAACCGTTGGGAAGTTTGTATCCTTGAGTGGATAGGTCTTCCCATCAGGTAAGGTAATTGTACCCGCCGTGAGGTCAAGGCGGTGCAATAGGTCACGATCCTCCATCTTGTACTCAGGGCGTCGGGCGATGATCTGATGCTCGAGCTTGAACTGAATGATAGCAATAGCCTTGTGCATTTGCCCCATCAGGACGAGGCTCTTATCGTCATACTTCTCATCCGTATCCCCTAGCTTGGGCATAAAAGCCTTACAGGGGTCTTTACCATAGACCTCCATCGCTAGCCGTGCTAAGGGAAGCATATTGATCCCATAACCATTTTCTAGCGTAGAGGAATTAGCATAGCGTAGGGCTATACGTATCGCATTGGCCATGCTCGCTGTATTCCCGACAGCTGCTCCCATCCAGAGCATATCATGGTTACCCCACTGGATGTCCACGTTGTGGTACGTCAGGAGCTTATCCATGATAACGTGTGCCCCAGGGCCACGGTCAAAGACATCACCCACGATGTGCAGGTGGTCAATAGCTAGGCGCTGGATGGTCTCACAGATAGCGATGATGAAGTCATCGGCCTGACCTGTCTCAATAATTGAGTCAAGGATAGCCCCCACATAAGCGGACTTCTTGGGATTCATACTATCCTCATGTGTCAGCTCCTGTATGATGTAGCTGTACTGTGCTGGTAGAGCCTTACGCACCTTTGAGCGTGTATATTTCTCACTCACCCGCTGCAGGACTTTGATGAGCTGATTGAGGGTGACCTTGTACCAGTCTGTAGTAATCGTCCCGTTCTGAGCCAAACGCTCGAGGCTCTCCGCAGGGTAATAGATGAGCGTGCAGAGCTGTCGTAGCTCCTGCTCACGTATCTGCCCAGAGAATAGGCTCTCGACCTTAGTACGGATGGTACCAGATGCATTTTTCAGTACGTGGATGAATGCCTCATACTCGCCGTGGATGTCAGCTAGGAAGTGCTCCGTACCCTTTGGCAGGTTCAGGATGGCCTGCAGGTTCATAATCTCAGAGGCGGCAGAGGCAGAGTTGGGGAATTGCTTAGAGAGCAGCCCCAGATACTTCAGTTCTTTTTCCGTGATGTCCATAGTAGTGTCTAGTGAAGTGTCGATTGTTGTATTCATTCGCATCTAACGTCCGATTAGCTCAGCATGCTTAACACCTGAGGCATTACGGACCTTCTTGAGTAACAGAGTTAATGCTTCTCGTCGCTCTACGTAGAGGACGAAGGAGCCGTGAAATAGCCCATCCTCGGAGTGGATCGAATAGCTACGTAGCTTGATCCCTGCCTCCTTACGGATAAGCGAAGTGATATTGGTGGCAATCGCCAGTTCATCTCGCCCTACGACCTCCAGGCTTATCACCTGGTTTCGTCCCTCATCTCCATTCCACTTAGCGCATATAATCTTATGAGGGGAATGGGCGAACATGTCTGGGGCATTGGGGCAGCTGGTGCGATGTACCTTGATGCCTCGTGATGTAACAAGGCCAAAGACCTCATCCCCATAGACAGGGTGACAGCACTGTGCGAGGCTATAGGCGACACCGGTGAGGCCTCGATCAAGAATCAGTACCTCCGTGGAGGAGGTAACCATACTCGCCTCAGTCTCCGTCTCTGTGTAGATGAAGTCCTCTGCTGAGCGAGAGGCTCCCGCTGCTGGCTGTGCTTCGATAGAGGATGTTGCCTCTAGCTCCTGCTCATAGAGATTCAGGAACTCCTGTACGTCCAGACGGTCATGCGTCAGATCCCGATAGAAGTCAGAGAGGCTCTTGTACCCTTTGCGCTGCGTGACTCGGATGAATGGAGCTTCGTGAAAGGGTAGCTTCCTATTCTTGATACGTCGACGGATAAGCTCTTTGGCTACACCTATCCCAGCCTCTTCCTCGGCACGTAGTAGCTGTCTTATCTTGGCCTTAGCCTTGGGGCTAACGACAATGGAGAGCCAGCCTAGCTTCGGAGACTGCTGAGGGGAGGTGATGACCTCTACACTATCTCCGTTGCTTAGCTGATGACGTAGGGAGACGTTCTTCCCATTGACCTTGCCCGAGATAGCACGTGCCCCTACCCGGCTATGTATCATAAAGGCAAAGTCTAGGAGCGTAGCCCCCTGGGGGAGCTTGAGTATCTCGCCCTTCGGGGTGAAGACATAGATCTCCCGAGCCTTGAGTGTGAGCAGAGAGGACTCCAGCGTCTGACGCTTCTCCTCCTCTTGTGAAGTAGCTTGTACGGACTCCAGTGCCTCACGCACCGAGGCAAGGAAGTCATCCAGTCCGTGCTCACTCTTAATGCCTTTGTATCGCCAGTGTGCTGCCACACCACGCTCAGCGATAGCATCCATGCGCTTGGTACGTATCTGCACCTCCACCCATCGGTTACCGGGGCCCAGCACTGTGGTATGTAGGCTCTCGTAGCCATTGCTCTTAGGGATGGAGATCCAGTCCTTCAGACGCTCTGGGTTCGGGCGGTACATATCGGTGATGATGGAGTACACCTGCCAGCAGGCCTGACGTTCCTTATCAAGTGGGACGTCAAGGATTACACGGATGGCAAAGACATCGTAAATATCCTCGAAGGGGAGCTTCTTCAGCTTGTTGTTGATCGAGCTGATACTCTTCACCCTTCCTTTCATCTCAAAGGGAATGCCGAGCTCCTCTCTAAGCCTGGCCTTCACAGGCGTAATGAACTCTGCTATATAGGCGTCACGGGCAGCCTTGGTCTCCCCCAGCTTGCGTGTGATGAAGCCGTAGGTCTTCGGCTGGAGGTACTTGAGGCAAAGGTCCTCCATCTCCCCCTTGATGGTATAGAGCCCTAGGCGATGGGCAATAGGGGCATAGAGGAAGGAGATCTCCGAGGCTAGTTCTTCTCGTGCCTCAGCCGTATAGATACTCTGTGCGTGGCGTAGGAGGTAAAGGCGGTCGGCGATGATAATCAGCACCACACGCATATCCTCTGCCATAGAGATGAGGAGGTTATGGAAGTTCTCCGAACTAATGGCCTCCTTACGCATATAGAGCTCGGAGGTACGAGCAAGTAGCTGCAGCAGGCGCACTACCTCTGCCCCATAGCTATCAGTGATCTGCTCTGCTCGCAGCGTGCCTCTCAGGAAAGGTCGATAGAGCAATACAGCCAAAGCAGAGGAGACATCTAGCCCCAGCTCCTTAGTCACAAGGCAAGCAACCTCAAGCTGTACAATCAGCCCATGCATACGATGCATCCCCTCTTCTTTCTCCTCAAAGCAACCGTCCTCAGTTGCCTTTGTCATCCACTCATAGGCAAGCCTCCTCTCGGCACAAGTCAGCTTAGGTTGCAGTACCTTCACTAGGTAACGGCAACAGCTGTATATACGCCTCTTATCGTCATCGCTGAACATAGCTTACCAATCCCTTTGACTGATTAATTGAGTAGCTAAAGGTACAAAATCTACCTAGCCAGAGCAAAAGGGGGTACAAGGCAAACCCACGGGTAGGTCTCATCTGAAACCTACTTGTGGGTTTGCGGGGGAATGCATGCAAGGGTTCATAACAAAACCCATGCATGGGTTTCGTTGACCTCTCTATATGGGTTTATGGAGCTAGCCTTGTTGCATTCTCTGGCCTACCCCACGGAGTTTTCACCTAGAGCTCAAGGTAGAGCTGCACAAGAGCAACCGTGTTATTCAGTAGATGGTATAGAATGGGTAGACGCAGGCCTTGGCTACTATAACTAAGCCAGCCCAAAGCACAGCCTATGGCCACACGACCAAGAGCTCCCACCCAGGAGAAATGTAGGATTGAGAAAATCACTGCCGTAACAAGGATTGCTAGCCATGCACGCCCTGAGTAGAGACGCATGAAGAGGGGTTGCATCATCCCACGGAAGAACAGCTCCTCGGCAAAGGCAGGCAGTAGTGCCATCGCTATCCAGAGCGCGACGAAGGAATTCGTACCCGACTGTAGCTCTTCCTTCACAACTCTTCCCACGTGATCTACAGCATGCCAGCCTAATGCCCCTGCAACGCTCTCGGTCAGCTCGGTGAGTAATCCCGAGACAAAGAAGCCTGCGACTGCAACAACAATAGCAAGCAGGTAATGCTTCATCCCCCACCCTGCTGGATGGAAGGGACGCTTCATAAGTCTCAACGCCCTCTTACCTTGAGGGAAAAAGAAGACGGGCAGTAGGAAGACACCAAGCGTAGGTAGGACGTAGGAGCAGAAGCTAATGAGGGGAGCTAGACCCACTGCTCCACTCAGCAAGGGTAGGACGCCAAGCATGAAGAGCCCAGCGAGTAGCCCCATTCCGGAGATAGACACTGGGATCCAGCCCAACAGGAGTACAAGTTCTTTTTTCGCAGTCATCGGTCTACTTCTCCTCAGCATCATCAGCCTCGTCATCATCAGCCTGCGAGACACCTCGGCGGATCTTTGAGGGAGATTGACCGAAGGTACGACGGCAGAACGCCGAGAGGTAGCAAGGTGAGGTCAGATGGTACAGCTCCGCAATCTCCGTAAACGTCAGATTACCATCTACGATATCTCGGTACACATAGCGAGCACGCTGCTGCAAGAGCCACTTCAGGGGTGTCGTACCAAACTCCTCCTCGAAGAGTCGTGTAAGCACCGCCGTAGAGACCCCGAGCTTCTCTGCTAGATCCTCTGCCTTACGGCAAGACAGATGATGCTTAAACACCCGAGAGACAAAGCCCGTATGCTTACAATGGAAGAAACGAAGGAATTCATCCTGTATCTTACGCGCATAGTTCATACGAAGCAAGAGGAAGAGCTCCTGAAGCTTCACATCGAAGAGCCGAAGATCCGCTAACGAGTACTGGAGGTACTCCAAGATGGACTTCGTCCAGAGCTCTACGCCCCGTGAGAACGGTAGATGCGTAAGCACGGGTGTACGAGGTACCATCTCTAGGCGACTGAAGTCTCGAGTAGGTTTCTCTGGACACTGCCGAGCACAGAGGTGGATACTTGGGAGGAAGTGGAAGGCAAGACACTCTAGCTCCTCCTCCGCACGTAGCTCAATGAGTAGCCCCATAGGCACGAGGATCATCTGTCCTGCACTGTAACGCTCTACCTCCTGCTCCCCATTAACTCTTATCTCAGCTGCCCCCGAGAGGAGGAAGAGCAGATAGTAGTCACCCTCCGCCTTGAAGAAAAGGGATTTGTTCCCCGAGAGCTTGCGTAGCTGAGGCATGGAGATGAGGGCAGCAGACTTGTGCTTGAATACAGACTGCCCAGAGAAAAGAGGTTCGTCTTCTTGGAGAAGGGGGATGGTGGTTTTGCGCATAAATGTACAGAATAGATGTGTCTGAGGTTTTGTATTATTCTCGGTCGAGGAGCTATGACCCTAGAGGTCAAGTAACCCCTCGGGGATAAGTAGAGAGAGGCGGTGGAGCTGCGTATCAACCGATACAATGAGTTCGTCAGCGATCGGCAGGACTCGCTCGTGGGAGGTTGTGGTCTCTACTCGGAGCAGGGTATTGAGGGTCGTATCATCAATATCTGTAATACGTCCGATGAGTTGCCCCGTCGTAGCATCGTAGAGCTCATAGCCCACGAAGTGACTTAGCTCCAGCAGGTCTCCCCCACCTTCCTCGGTGAGGTAGTCCTTATCGAGCCATACTGCTCGCCCTGAGAGTTGCTCTGCCTGCTCCTTCGTATCTATATCAGAGAAGCGGAGTAAGTCAATATCCCCAGCCTTGGTACGCCATGATAGCACTCGGTAAGGGATAAGTAGGCCTCGCTCCTCGAGCATAAGAAAGAGTGAGGTATCAGCCCCACCCCATAGACCACTGAGGTCTACAGAGAGCTTGGCTGATACCTCACCCTGGATACCGTGAGCGCGCCCTAGTGTACCTATGAGCTCAAAGTCCGTCTTCCTGAGCATCTACCTATAGTCGAGAGATACGAGCACCTAAGGCATTCAGTCGTCCCGCAATATCTTGGTATCCACGGTCGATCTGCTCAACGTTATTGATCACACTCGTACCATCTGCACTCATGGCAGCTATAAGCAGTGCAATCCCAGCTCTAATATCTGGGGAGACCATCGTCGCTGGACGAAGCTTATGACGACCACCTAGACCAATGACCACCGCCCTATGTGGATCGCAAAGCATGATCTGAGCGCCCATGTCAATCAGCTTATCAACGAAGAAGAGACGACTCTCAAACATCTTCTGGTGGATCAGCACGCTACCCTTTGCTTGAGTGGCCGTAACGAGGAAGACACTGAGTAGGTCAGGCGTTAACCCTGGCCATGGTGCATCTGCTACAGTCAAGATCGAGCCATCCATGAAGGTGTCTATCTCATACCCATTCGGATGACGTGGTATGAAGAGATCATCACCCTGCTCCTCAATCGTAATCCCAAGCCTACGGAAGGCCTGTGGGATGATCCCTAGGTCAGGGATGCTGACATCCTTGATGCGTAGCTGCGAATTGGTCATAGCAGCCATACCGATGAAGCTCCCTATCTCAATCATATCAGGTAGCATGGTATGCTCCGCACCATGCAGAGACTTCGCGCCCTCGATCGTAAGGCGATTCGACCCAATCCCTTCGATATGCGCCCCCATTCGTACTAGGAGCTTAGAGAGCTGCTGTAGGTAGGGTTCGCAGGCGGCATTGTAGATGGTTGTCTCCCCCTCTGCTAGCACTGCTGCCATGAGGATATTTGCAGTCCCCGTCACCGAAGCTTCATCCAGTAGCATGTACTTACCTCGTAGGTTTTCACCACGAAGGATGTAGCTCTGCTTCTCCGTGTCATAGTCACAGCTGGCACCGAGCTCCTGAAAGCCAATGAGGTGGGTATCCAAGCGTCGGCGACCAATCTTATCACCCCCTGGCTTAGGGAAGAGTGCATAGCCAAATCGCCCAAGCAAGGCACCTGCCATCAGGATCGAGCCGCGCAGAGCACGAGAGCGGCTTAGGAACTCTTCACTATGTAGGTAGTCGATATTTACCTCATCAGCTTGGAAGGTATAGCTACCCTCTTCATTCAGCTTTGTGACCTTTACGCCTATCTGTCGCAGTAGGTCGATGAGGTTATTTACATCGAGGATGTTTGGGATGTTGTGAATCGTCACTTCCTCTGGAGTGAGCAGGACAGATGACACGATCTGGAGCGCTTCGTTCTTAGCTCCCTGTGGGCGAATACTCCCATCTAGGGAGTAGCCCCCTTCAATGACGTAGGATGCCATAGTATGATAGTCAGAGTAAATTACTTTTTCTTGGCTTTCTTGCTATTAATGGGCTTCTGTAGTTTCCCAGGGCGATCAAGCGTATTGGGGTTTATATTGAGCTTACAGTTCTCTGGTGTGAGTAGGATCTGTCCATCGGATAGCTCAAAGAGATCCTTAAATATCTTGATGTCTTCGACAGTCTCTTGGTTCCATGTCATGTAGTCCCTCTTCATCTGCATCGCCATGAAGTACTCTGCAGCTGAGCGCTCAGGCCCCACCTCCATCTGGCAAACCTTGTGAATCATCTCCACAAGCAGATGCCCATAGTAGCGATAGCGAATATAATGTCCTGGGTACTCAGGCTTGTCGGTCTTGAGCGTAATCTCCTCACGGGTAATCGTACCAGCGGGATAGTCTACATCGAGCTCGAAGTCAGCCATGATCGCCAAATGGTCCCAATAGATTGTCTCCTTGTCCAGAGCTGTACTTTTCTCGGGAACGATTGCCTCCATCGCACGGATAATCGTGCGGGCACATCGGTTACGCTCCTCCCTATCCTCTAGGCTCTTACAATGGGCAACCATCTGCTGGATGTTGCGACCATATTCGGGCATCGTGATTGGGGGAAGTTGATTATTATACTCCATAAATGGATAATTATAGACGTGATTTAATTGCTTTGCTCTCTTCCTCAAAGCCAGGCTTCTCAAGAAGGGCAAACATATTCTTCTTATACGCTTCTACCCCAGGTTGGTTAAAGGGATTAACCTCCAGCATGTAACCGCTGATGCCGACAGCCTTCTCAAAGAAGTAGAAAAGTTGACCTATATAATAGGCATTCAGCTGAGGCAATACGACGCGGATGTTAGGTACGCCCCCGTCGATATGCGCCATACGAGTACCAAGCTCGGCCATCTTATTAACCTCATCAATGCGCTTACCTGCTAGGTAGTTTAGCCCATCTAGGTTCTCTGCATCGGAGGCTATACGTAGCTCGGTATCAGGAGTCGCAATACTTACAATCGTCTCGAATATGCTACGTTCGCCCTCTTGGATCCACTGTCCCATCGAATGAAGGTCAGCAGAGAAGTCTACTGCGGCATTGAAGATCCCCTTATGATCTTTACCCTCGCTCTCACCATAGAGTTGCTTCCACCATTCACCGATGTAATGGAGCTTGGGATGGAAGTTTCCTAAGATCTCGATCTTCTTACCCTTTCGATAAAGTAAGTTACGTGCAGCAGCATAGAGAGCAGAAGGGTTCTGATCGAAGGGTACTCCCTCATCTACACGAGCCTTCATGTCCTTAGCACCACGCACCAGCTCTCTGATGTCGAAGCCAGCCACAGCAATGGGCAGTAGCCCCACAGGAGTGAGAACGGAGAAACGCCCCCCGATATTATCGGGTATCACAAAGGTCTTGTACCCCTCCTTATCGGCCAGAGTACGTAGCGCACCTTTAGCTCTATCCGTTACAGCGATGATACGCTCGCGAGCACCATCATGCCCCACCTGACGCTCCAGAAGCCCTTTCAGTACTCGGAAGGCAATAGCAGGCTCTGTCGTCGTACCACTCTTCGAGATATTGATGATACCGAAACGCTTATCCGAAAGGAAGTCCACCAACTCGCTCAAATAGTCTTCGCCGATGTTATGCCCAGCGAAGATAACATGTGGTGCAGAGTGCTCTCTGCGATAGGCGGCAAAGGTCGGGGTCAGTGCTTCAATGACAGCACGAGCCCCTAGGTAACTCCCTCCGATGCCTATGCTCACTACGTAGTCACAATGCTCCTGCAGAGTACATGCAGCACGCTCAATCTCAGCAAACTCACTATCGGTAATTTCCTCAGGCAAGTTAATCCATCCAAGGAAGTCATTTCCTAATCCCGTGCCTGCATGTAGCTGGGCTGTGTATTCGTTGCTTTTCTCTTGCAGGGCATGTAGTTCCCCGTCGGAGACGATGGAGCGGATACCCGAGAGATCCAATTCTAAAGCCTTCATATTCTATTGTTAATCTATCTTAAATCTGAGTGACCTAGGCACACACAAGCAACCACCCCCATGCTATACTACTCTGGGGCATGCCTGCACACCTATCTGCTTAATCCCTTACGCAAAGAGATACGAAGCAAAGGTACAAAAAACGCACTAGATGCACAGTATCAGACCCTTTGCCCCCTTAAGCTCCTGCTTCTTACCCTTGCATGCTATCCCCTGCTTCCTTGTGAGGAACCAACAAACACATACTATATAATAATGTATAAAGACGAGTTATAGCAAGTCGACACCCTCCACACAAGATACAGACAGAATATCTGGGCATACATATCTCTCTACACACTGCCTGCTCCACTTCGTCATCCGACCAAACACAACAATCTGAAAAACAATTGATTACAAAACCAACCCAAAGTACCCTCTACGAGTTATGGTAACTCGCCTCAACGAGTTATAGCAACTCGTCCAAACGAGTTATGGTAACTCGTTACAGAGACTTATGGTAAGTCGTTGACACGAGTTATGGCAACTCGTTATACACCCCTCACAAATCCCCCAAACAAAGACACTTACAACGGATATTGACCCTGTACATATAGTCACCCCCTTCTCTTGAGGAGAAGCGCAGTAGCTCCGCCTCATATCTCCCCTACTCTCCCACTCTCTCCCAACAAAAAACAGATGAAGTGAAACCCTATATCACGTGTGCAAAATCCTTATTATTTTTGTAGGAGAAGAGCATGGGAGGGCACCAGTGATGAGGCCTAGAGACATAAATCTCTTGCCCCCTTCACGTCCTCGGACTAGATTACTACATTGACACTTATGAGTACCGACTGGAAAGAGCATTATACCAGCCACACCACCACAGCCCACGAGGCCGTACGCACCGCTATCAAGAGTGGCGATTACCTCGTTTTCGGACATGCCGTAGCTGCCCCTGTCCAGATCGCGAGAGCATTGTATGACGAACGGGACCACTTCTCGAACCTAAAGGTCTTTCACATGCTCTACTTCGGCGAACCGTGGCACCTTCACCCCGAGATGAAAGGACATGTACACCCCATCCTTAACTTCCTTGACAAGAATAGTCGCCCAGCCTACACTGAGCGACGCGTGGACTTCCTCCCCTGCTACTTCCACGAGGTACCCAATCTCCTACGCACAGGAGGCTTCCCAATAGATGTAGCCATCGTTCAAGTGAGTCGGCCCAACGAAGAGGGGTACTGCTCCTTCGGCGTCTCGTGTGACTACACGAAATGTGCAGCCGAGGTCGCCCCAATCGTTATTGCCGAGGTAAACAAACAGATGCCCTTCATCGATGGCGATAATCTAATCCACGTCTCCAAGCTAGACTATATCGTCCCAACAGACGAACCACTCACCGAAATACCAACAGCCAAGATAGGTCCTACCGAGAAACGCATCGGCGAAATCTGCGCTGAGCTGATCAACGATGGCGACACCCTACAAATCGGGATTGGAGCTATCCCTGATGCTGTCCTACAGTGCCTGGGAGATAGGAAAGACCTAGGCTTACACACGGAGATGTTCACCGATGGCGTCATGCATATGATACGCTCAGGTAACATCACTGGGGCAAGGAAGACACTTCACCCCTACAAGGTCGCAAGCTCCATCATCATGGGATCGCGGGAGCTATATGACTTCGTTGACAACAACGAGATGATCGAAATGTACCCCGTTGATCACATGAACGATCCCTACATC
>ERZ773010.2319-NODE-2319-length-11323-cov-3.513046_pt1 | contig 11323 bp, 10 predicted proteins | sample MGYA00580842_ERZ773010 | MGnify/ENA primary metagenome ERZ773010 (study PRJEB29015, sample SAMEA2737982) | human oral metagenome | biome: human oral; feature: human-associated habitat; material: dental | place: China | collected 2107 ...
CTGCATCAGCCTGGCCAGGCAGGCGCCGTATTGTCGGGTATGCAGGATATGATCCAATGACGGCTCCGCTTCAAACAAACCGTGGGTAGAATGGTAAGGGAAAACTTTTTGCAGATAGATATTGCCCACCGGAACGTAACCATTCACCGATTTGATGTCATAAAAGCCAAACTGGGCAGACATTAGTTTGTCCAGCCGGTTGGCATCATCAAAAATGCCGGTCAGCGAAAGCATATGGCCATCCAGATTGATACGCGGATTTATGGCGATGCGCTCTGGCGGTGTGGTGAAAGAAACGTATTCCCTGCCCAATGTGGGTTGCCCAAAGAGCATCACGAGCAGCACCACCACGGGAAAAGCGAGCAGCAAATACGGTTGCCGTTTTTCCAGAAAGTCAAAGACAAACGGTAGGATTAAAAACAGTAGCAAGCAAGAAAGCTGCACATAAGGCAGGTGCTCCTTGAATCCGACTGAGGTGAAAAGGGCGATGAGGAAAGAGACCAATATGGTCAGCAAATAGGGTTGGAAATGGCGCACGGGGTTACCCTTGTCCAACACATGGCACACCAGCAGCCCGGTTGCCATGCTGAGAAAGGGCAGCAGCCGGAACGGCCAGCGCAACGGGCCAAACTGGGAGGGCATTTGTGTCAGCAGGAAGTAACACAGGAGCATTGCCGCCAGCAGCTGTGTGGTTGAATCTTTTTGCCAAAGCGTCTTGCCATCCCTGAAGCAAAGCGCCAGCGGCAGGAAAATGACAGAAAATCCAACCGGAATGCTTAACAGCCGGTAGCCGTTAAAGTAATGGATAAAATCATAGAACGTCGGATTAAAGCCAAATACAATGCTCGAAAGTGTCGGACGGAGGAAATTGTCTGTATTGTAAATCTCGGAAACGCGCTCTATCATCGTTGCCGAATAAAGGTATTCCGAATAGATGGGTACGGCCATCAATAGCGCCAGGATATTGACCAGCACGACCATGCCGTTGCCCAGGCGGCTTTCAGCTTTGAACCCTTCCGTAATCAGTATGAGCAGGGCGAAGGTGGCATAACCAATGACGCCGTGCGGCCAGCCGGATGCCAGCAAACAGCAGACGGAAAGGAAATGCAGCAACAGGGCTATGGGCGAAAGTCGCGTTTTGGCGAGGAGGAATGTGGCAATGGCGGCAGTTGCCCAGGCCTGACCATTGGCCGCATTCCACCAGCCGGGGGCATATTGGTAGAGAAAGACGGGATTGATGGCGACAAAGGCGGCAAAAAGCAAGGTGTAAGGCCGACTGAGACGGAAATGTTCGGCAATGGTAGTGGCAGAGAGGGTAATCAGGAAAAGATTGCAGAATGCCATAAACAGGCTGGTGAGCTGCAAATTGTGTGTCTTGTATGCCAAAATGCTGGCAATAATATTCTGCGGCAGGAACAGGCCCCGATCCAGCTCGATAACCGAATTGCCGCCCAAATACATACTTTCTACAATCAGTGGTACCAGTCCGCTGCTCCAGCGTTTGCCATATTGGGTAAATGAACCGAGCATTTCGTTAATGGCATCGTCAATGATGAAAAATTGGGGCTCAAAGCAGGTGCAAATATAGATGACGAGAATGCTGTACAGTGCGGAAAAGATGATTTTGTATAAGGTCGGTATTCTGTCGGTATTCATGGACGATATTCCGGGTGGCTAGGGCAGGGCTGTGCGGGCGGGCAACAGGGGCATTATTTGGGGGCAATGGCGGCAATCAACCCGCGCACTTCTTCCGCCGTGGTCGCCCAACTGGTGCAGTAGCGCACGACGTGTTTGTCGCCATGCGCCTGCCAGTAGGCAAAGCCAAATGCGCGCTGGAAGTAGTCGGCCTGTTCACTCGCAAGGATGGGGAATTGCTGGTTGGTGGTGGATGCGCCATAGAAATCCACGCCTTGAGCGGCAAAGGCCGCGCGGATGTCGCGCGCGTAGTCAATCGCCGCCGCGCAGATGCGCTGGTAGAGGCCGTCGCGCAGCAGCACCTCAAACTGGATGCCGAGCAGCCGCCCTTTGGCGAGCAGGCCGCCGCCGCGTTTCATCATCGCGCGGAAGTGTTCTTTATAAAGGTCGTTGCTGATGATGACCGCTTCGCCAAACAGCGCGCCGCACTTGGTACCGCCGATGGTGAAAGCGTCGCAGAGCGCGGCGAGGTCGGGCAGCGACACGTCGCTGACGCCGGGGGCGAGGGCGTAGCCGAGGCGCGCGCCGTCAACAAACAGCGGCAGGCGGTAATGGCGGCAGGTTTGCGCCAAGGCGGCGAGCTCCGCGCGGCTGTAAACGGTGCCGAGTTCGGTCGGCTGCGACAGGTAAACCATCCCCGGCTGGACAATGTGTTCTTTAATGCCGCTCGCCAGCCAGTAGCTTTCCATGAAATCGCGCAATTGCGCCGCATCGAGCTTGCCGTCTGCACCGGGCAGGGTCAGCACCTTGTGGCCGTGCGCTTCCACCGCGCCGGTTTCATGAGTGGCAATGTGGCCGCAGTCGGCGGCAATCACCCCCTGCCACGGGCGGAGGATGCTGGCGATGACGGTGGCGTTGGCCTGCGTGCCGCCGACGAGAAAATGCATGTCCGCCGCGTCATCGCCGATGAGCGCGCGGATGGTTGCCCGCGCCGCGTCGCAGTAGGGGTCGAGGCCGTAGCCGGCGGATTGTTCGAGGTTGGTCGCGGCGAGCGCGTCGAGAATCGCCGGGTGGCAGCCCGCGAGGTAATCGTTGCCAAATTGCGCCATGAGGGTCTCCGGTTGGGGTTGAGGGGCGACATTTTACATACAGGATAGCGGGGAAGGTGTATGTATAGCCATCCACCGAAAGCCTCATACGGTGTTGCGCCTTGTACAGCACTTTGGGAGCATTGCCATAAATCTGATGACCATCACCCGGAACCACCATGCACAAAACCCTCCTCTTGACCGCCCTCGTCTGTGCCGCCGTCCGCGCGGAAACCGTTGATGGCGCCCGCCTGCCGTTTTTCCCCGTCCTGCCCGCCGCGGACATTCATGTGCTGCCGCCTGAGGCGGGCAACAGTCCGCGCCGCCTCGTCCCAGAAGATTTGCTGCGGCACGTCAACAACCTCGAAATCATCGCCGCGGACACGCCCGTCGCGGCGGCGCAGATGGACGAACGGCACGGCACCGTTATCGTCGCCGGGCAACGGCAATGGTTGCGGCAAATCGCCGCGCTGCCGCCGGACATCGCCACGCTGCCGATGACGCCGCTCAGGGAAAAACTCTCGCTGACCCGCAACCGACATCAGCTACGGCTTCGCCCTGTTCCGGGATGGCCGCTTCATCGCCGCGCGTGCGCTCATCATGCACCGCTCCGGCAGGCATTGGCTGGTGATTGACCCCGTGCATGACCGGAGCTATTACCTCAACGATCCGGCGCAGCGCCTGCGGCAGCTTTTCACCCGCGATACCGTTGTCACCTTTCGTTAGGGGCAATCCAGTCGCAAACCTTTGTAGGTTGGGTTAGCGCGCAGCGCGTAACCCAACAACGGAATATGTGTTGGGTTACGCTCGTACCTCGCTAACCCAACCTACAAACTTGCCCCACCGTTGTATCCGGGCGCTCCGACGGGTTGGGGAACACTGTTGACTACGCACAGAATCCGCCATAGGGTGCGCCTCGCGCACCGTTCGCGGCATGGCGACGATTTTGCGGCTACAGCGACGCGCCTTGTCTGCAACTTTCGGTGGATGGCTATCCCCCCCAACACAAGGAAACCCCATGACCAAACAAGCCAAAATCCTGACACTCATGCTGTTCCTCGCCAGTCCCGCCACCTGGGCCTGTTATGACCCCGCAGGTTCGGGGCAATGTGGCCCATACGGCATTGGACCGCGCAATCCTGAAGGATACGGCAACAACACCTACGCCGAACCCGCGCCGGTGTACCTCCCACCGTCGCCACCGCCGCCGACCCACGACTGCACCGCCCGCGAAGGCGGCGAAACCTGCTTTGACATTCGCCCCGGACGCATCGGCAGCTCATACAGCACCAACGCTGCCGGAGATTTTGACGGCCCCATGGTTGAAAGCTACCCCGACGGCACCCCGAAAAGCATCACCAACTACCGCAACGGCGAGATGGCAGAAAGCACCCACTACTACCCGGACGGCGCCATCGAAACCGTCATGCCCCACCAAAATGGCGAAATACACGGTATTGTCAAGCACTACCGCCAAAACGGCACGCTGGAATACGAAATACCCTTTTGCAACGGTGAAACCTGCGGCGAACAGCACAACTACGACGAACAAGGGAATATCGTCAAAATCACCCGCTTTGACGCCAACGGCGACGTCGAGAGTGTGCAGGAAATCGCCCCCGGCAACAGCGCGAAGAAGAAGCCCCGACGCAAATCCTGAGTGGCACAGGTCGGGCATTTATGCCCGACCCACCGAAAAAAATCCCGCCGAAATACCCCCTCCCCCGCAGGGCGAAGCCCGCAGCGAGGGAGGGTTGGGGAGGGGGTAAGCAATTATTGATAAGCCGAAATTCCAATTTCCAATGTTTCAATTGTTTGCTGCCCTCACCCCAACCCCTCTCTCGCTGCGCGAGCTGTCCCAGTCCCAGAGGGAGAGGGGCTTATCCGCCGAACTGTAAACACACCCTAAGGGCAGCTCCCCGCGCGGGGCGGGTAACCCCAACCGATTCACTGACAACAGGAGCAAACCATGAAAGTCCTCGTCTCATGCGCCAACGGCGCCGGCACCAGCCTGATGATGAAAATGAAAGTGCAGCAGGCGCTGAAAGACCTCAACGTTAACGTCGAAAAGATCCACCACTGCTCGATTTCCGAAGGCAAATCCTCGGCGAAACAGTTTGACGTCGTCTTCTGCTCGGCCAACTTCGTCGATATGTTCAAGGATGCCGCCGCCGCAGGCGTGACCGTCATCGGCATGAAGAACATCCTCTCCGTTGATGAAGCCAAAACCCGGATGCAGGAAGCCGGGCTGGTCTGACGCACACACGGGGGCGGTTGACGACCGCCCCTGCCTTTTTGCCGCCAATTCACACAAAAACACAAAAAACCACAGCCGCCGTTGTTCCATCCTCACACCATTCCTATAATGCCCGCTTCCCGTTCATAAACCGCAGAGGAACCCCGCCATGCAACTCTCCTACGACGCACTCAAGGCCGAATTCAAGCGCGTGCTGCTTGCACGCAAACTCCGGGAGGACACCGCCGAGGCGGTCGCCACCCTCTTTGCCGACACCACCCTTTCCGGCATTTACTCGCACGGCGTGAATCGCTTTCCCCGCTTCATTTACCAGTTGGACCAGGGGCATATCCACCCCGAAGCCGAGCCGGAAAAAGTGCTGTCGCTGGGCGCGATAGAGCAATGGGATGCGCATCAGGCGATTGGCAACCTCACCGCGGTGAAAATGATGGATCGCGCCATCGCTCTTGCCGATACACACGGCATCGGCGTGGTCGCCCTGAAAAACGCCAACCACTGGATGCGCGGCGGCAGCTACGGCCTGCAAGCGGCGCAAAAGGGCTACGTCGGCATCTGCTGGACCAACTCGCTTGCGGTGATGCCACCGTGGGGCGGCAAGGAACCGCGCATTGGCACCAACCCGCTGGTGATTGCCGTGCCGGGCAACCCGCCAACCTACGTCGATATGTCCTGCTCGATGTTCTCCTACGGCAAGCTGGAGGTTACGCGGCTGGCGGGCAAACAGACGCCGATAGATGCCGGCTTTGACGACGACGGCAATCTCACCCGCGACCCCGCCACCGTCGAGAAAAACCGCCGCCTGCTGCCGATGGGCTACTGGAAAGGTTCCGGCCTCTCCATCGTGCTGGATATGGTCGCCACCCTGCTCTCCGGCGGGTTGTCGGTTGCCGAAGTGAGCGAGGATTTGGACGACGAATACCGCGTTTCGCAAATCTTCATCGCCATTGAGGTTGACCGCCTTATTGACGGCAAGACGCGCGACGAAAAACTGCGCCGCATCACCGACTACGTCCTCTCGGCCACGCCGTCGCAGGAAGGCGTGCCGGTACGTCTGCCCGGCCACAACCTCGAAAAAACCATCGCCGAACACCGCAAAAACGGCATTCCGGTCGATGACAGCGTCTGGCAAAAAATCCTGGCGCTGTAACCGGAGCCTGCCATGAAAGCGCTCGCCAACATCAACAAACTGCTGGAAATCTTCGTCGTCTTCAATCTGGCGCTGATGAGCTTCCTCATCTTCCTCAACGTCATCCTGCGCTACACCCTGAACTCCGGCCTGACCTTCACCGAAGAAGCCTCGCGCTATATGTTCGTCTGGCTGACCTTCATGGGCGCGGTACTCGCCTTCAACGGCGACGAACACGTCTCCGTCCACTTCCTCGTCGCCAAACTGCCGGTGAAACTGCGCGCGTGGTGGACGGTCGCGACCGACATCATCCTCCTCGCCTGCTGCCTGCTGCTCTTCCTCGGCTGCTGCAAACTCGCCGCGCAGAACATGAGTAACCTCTCGCCCATCACCGGCATCCCCACTGGCATGAACTTCCTCGCCGCCGCCATCATGAGCGGCCTGCTGCAAATCCTGCTGCTGGTGCGCATCGGCGTCAAAACCTCCGCCATCCTCCGGGGGCACATCGCATGATTATCGCCACCTTCCTCGTTGTCCTGCTTGCAGGCATCCTCGCCGGCATCCCGGTTGCCTTCGCCCTCATCCTCTGCGGCATCGCGATGATGCTGCACCTCGGCGAGTTCAACACACAAATCCTCGCCGAAAACCTCATCAGCGGTGCCGACAGCTTCTCGCTGATGGCCATCCCCTTCTTCATCCTTGCCGGGGAAATCATGAACGCGGGCGGACTGTCGCGCCGCATCGTCGATTTGCCGATGAAACTGGTCGGCCACAAACGCGGCGGCCTCGGCTACGTCGCCATCATGGCGGCGATGATCATGGCGAGCCTCTCCGGCTCGGCGGTCGCCGACACCGCCGCCGTCGCCGCCATGCTCATCCCGATGATGAAAACCACCGGCTACCCGGAAGAACGCTCCGCCGGGCTGATTGGTGCGGCGGGCATCATCGCTCCCATCATCCCGCCGTCCATCCCCTTCATCATCTTTGGTGTCACCAGCGGCGTCTCCATCACCAAACTGTTCATGGCGGGCATCATCCCCGGCGTCATGATGGGCGTCTTCCTCGCCCTGCTCTGGGGCTGGCAGGCCAAACACCTTGACATCCACACCTTCCCCAAGGCGAGCCGCCGCGAACTCGCCGCCTCCTTCAAAAACGGCATCTGGGCGCTACTGTTGCCGGTCATCATCATCGGCGGCTTCCGCCTCGGTGTCTTCACCCCGACAGAGGCGGGCGCGGTGGCGGCGTTCTACGCGCTCTTCGTCTCCACCATCATCTACCGCGAGCTCAAACTGCCGCAGCTCTACGGCATCCTGCTGGCGAGCGCCAAAACCACCGCCGTGGTGATGATGCTGGTCGCCGCCGCAGGCATCTCCGGCTACCTCATTACCATCGCCGAACTGCCGCAGATGATTACCGAACTGCTTGAGCCGCTGCTGGATTCGCCGCGCCTCCTGCTCGCCGTCATCATGATTGCCGTCTTCATCATCGGCATGGTGATGGATCTGACGCCGACCGTGCTCATCCTCACCCCGGTGCTGATGCCGCTGGTGCAAGAAGCGGGCATTGACCCGGTGTACTTCGGCGTGATGTTTATCCTGAACACCTCCATCGGCCTCATCACCCCGCCGGTCGGCAACGTGCTCAACGTCATCACCGGCGTCACCAAACTGCCGTTTGACCGCGCCGCGCGCGGTATGCTGCCCTACGTCGGTATGCTGCTGCTCCTGCTCATCCTCTTCCTCATCTTCCCGCAACTGGTGATTGCGCCCTACCGCTTCATCATGAGCTGACCCCATCCCTCACCACAACAAGGCAAACCCCATGAAAAACAAACTGCTCTCCGCCCTCATCGCCGCTGCCGCCCTAAGCGCCGGACTCGCCCATGCTGCCACCAGCCTCCGCTTCGGCTACGAAGCGCCGCGCAGCGACACCCAACACATCGCCGCGAAAAAATTCGCCGACATCGTCAAAGAAAAAAGCGGTGGCGAGCTGAAAATCTCGCTCTTCCCCGACAGCACCCTCGGCAACGCGCAGGCGATGATTAGCGGCGTGCGCGGCGGCTCGATTGACATCGAAATGTCCGGCTCGCCCAACTTCACCGGCCTCGCCTCCAACCTCAACATCATCGACATCCCCTTCATCTTCCGCGACAAGGCGCACGCCTACCGCGTCTTGGACGGCGACATCGGCCAGGGGCTGATGAAAGAACTCGAAGACAAAGGCCTGAAAGGATTGGGCTTCTGGGAAGTCGGCTTCCGCGCCGTCTCCAACTCCAAACACCCGGTGAAAACCCCGGACGACATCAAGGGGCTGAAAATCCGCACCAACCAGAACCCGATGTACGTCAAAGCCTTTGAACTCCTGGGCGCCAACCCGGTACCGATGCCGCTCTCCGAACTCTACACCGCGCTCGAAACCCGCACCGTGGACGCGCAAGAGCACCCGATCGGCATCCTCTACTCGGTCAAACTCTACGAAGTACAAAAACACCTGAGCCTGACCAACCACGGCTACACCCCGCTCTTGGTGGTGATGAACAAGGCCAAATTCGACAGCCTGCCCGCTGAGCAACAACAAATCCTGCTCGATGCGGCGAAAGAAGCGGGCGCCTACCAGCGCGAGCTTAACGCCGAAAAAGAAGCGGCAATGCTGGAAGAAATGGAAAAAGCGGGACTGGAAATCGTGCGCGACATCGACACCGCCCCGTTCCGCGCCATCATCGAACAGCCGGTACGCCAATTCTTCATCGAAAAGAACGGCGACGAACTGCTGAAAAAAGTGGACGCGCTCGCTGACGAGAAAAAATAACCCGGCAACTTCGTCCCCTCCCTCGCAGGACGCGCAGCGTCCGCAGCGGGGGAGGGTTGGGGAGGGGGTAGCGCCCGTGAAATTACCGCAGATGCCGCATCGTCATCCTGCGACTTGCCCCCTTGCCATCCAACGTAGGGGCGGTTAGGGCGAAGCCCGTAACCGCCCGCATAACCGGGTTATCCCCGCCACCGCCACCCACCCGCGAGAACCCCATGAAACACCACATCCTCATCGCCGCACCAATACGCCAACGCTTTATCAACAAAAACGGCGACAGCGGCAGCGCCCTGCTGCAACAAGTGGACGCGCTCGCCGACGAGACAAAATAAGGAGACCCCATGACCTGCTGGCTTGGCATCGACTGCGGCGGCACCTTCATCAAGGCGGGACTGTTCCGCGAAGACGGCAGCGAAATCGCCGTAGCACGGCGTAACCTGCCCGTGCTCAGCCCGCAACCGGGCTGGGCGGAACGCGACCCGGAAACCCTCTGGCAAACCTGCGCTGCCGTTATCCGCGAAGCCATCGCCACGACCGACCCGGCGACCATCGCGGGCATCGGCATCTCCGCCCAGGGCAAAGGCCTCTTTACCCTCGACCGTGACGGCGCGCCGCTTGGCAACGGCATCCTCTCCTCCGACCAGCGCGCGCTGCCAGTAGTCAAACGCTGGCAGGCGGAAGGTATCCCCGCCCGCCTCTACCCCGAAACCCGACAAACGCTGTGGACGGGGCATCCCGTCTCTATCCTGCGCGCGCTGAAAGAACAGGCGCCTGCGCGCTACCAGCGCATCGGCAGCATCCTCATGTCGCACGACTACCTGCGCTACCGCCTGACTGGCGCCATTGCCTGCGAAGAAACCAACATCTCCGAATCCAACCTCTACCACTTCGGCGCCGGGCGCTACCAGCCCGCACTCGCCGACACCCTCGGCATCGCCGAAATCGTCCCCACCCTGCCGCCCATCGTCGGCGCGAGCGCCATCGCCGGACACATCAGCGCGCAAGCGGCGGCAGCAACCGGCCTGCGCGCGGGAACCCCCGTCGTCGGCGGCCTCTTTGACGTCGTCGCCACAGCCCTTTGCGCCGGACTGCGTGACGAAAGCATGCTGAACGTCGTCCTCGGCACCTGGTCGGTAGTAACGGGATTCACCGACCATATCGACGACAGCCAAACCATCCCCTTCGTTTACGGCAAATCGGCGACACCCGGCCAATACATCGTCCACGAAGCCAGCCCCACCTCGGCGGCAAACCTCGAATGGATCACCGCCCTGCTCGGCGAACACGACTACCGCGCCATCAACGACAGCATCGCCGCGCTACCGCCCGCCGCCAGCAGCGTCTATTTCGTCCCCTTCCTCTACGGCAGCAACGCCGGACTGGGAATGCAGGCGGGACTGTACGGCCTGCAATCCTTCCACGGCCGCGCCCACATCTACCAGGCGGTGTACGAAGGCGTCATCTACAGTCTGATGCACCATCTGGAGCGGATGCGGCAACGCTTCCCGGCGGCGCGCGTGCTGCGCGTCACCGGCGGTCCCGCCAAATCCGTGGTGTGGATGCAAATGCTGGCAGACATCAGCGGCGACAGCGTCGAAACCCCGCGCATCGCAGAAACCGGCTGCCTCGGCGCCGCGCTGGTGGCGATGGTCGGCACCGGTGCGTATCCCGACTGCCCCGCCGCCTGCGCCGCGCTCAAACCGCCGCTGGACAGCTACCGCCCCAATCCCGCGCTGGCCGACGCCTACGCCACCAAATACCGCCATTACCGCGAGCTGATTGCGCAACTGCGCGCCTTCAACGACACCCTTCACCTCTAAACCCCCGAAAGGAGCCAACCATGAGCAAACCGCTGTTACAAATCGCCCTCGACCAAACCAGCCTCGCCGAGGCGCTCGAAGTCGCCGCCGTCGCCGCGCCGCACGTGGACATCATCGAAGCAGGCACCATCCTCTGCCTCAGCGAAGGCAAAACCGCCGTCGAAACCCTGCGCCAGCGCTATCCGCAACACCTCATCGTCGCCGACTACAAAACCGCCGACGCCGGCTCAACGCTGGCCGACATCGCCTTCACCGCCGGCGCCGACTGGTTCACCGTGATGTGCGCCGCCTCGCTCGCCACCATCGAAAAAGCGCACGAAGTCGCCGTCGCCCGTGGCAAAGAAGTACAAATCGAACTGTTCGGCAACTGGACGCTGGACGACGCCAAAGCCTGGGTCAAAATGGGCGTCAAACAGGCCATCTACCACCGCAGCCGCGACGCGCAGGCGAGCGGCCAAACCTGGGGCGAAAAAGACCTGCAACTGTTGCGCGCGCTCTCCGACCTCGGCCTGGAACTCTCCATCACCGGCGGCATCGTCCCCGAAGAAGTCGGCATCTTCAAAGACATCAACGCCAAATGCTTCATCGC
>ERZ773010.2321-NODE-2321-length-11315-cov-13.266163_pt1 | contig 11315 bp, 12 predicted proteins | sample MGYA00580842_ERZ773010 | MGnify/ENA primary metagenome ERZ773010 (study PRJEB29015, sample SAMEA2737982) | human oral metagenome | biome: human oral; feature: human-associated habitat; material: dental | place: China | collected 2107 ...
GGACTGAAGAGAAAATGGCTCGTTACACCGGCCCCATGACCAAGAAGTCCCGTCGTCTCGGGACCGACCTGGTTGGCAATGACAAGGCGTTTGAGCGCCGCCCCTACCCGCCTGGCGTCCATGGCCGCGGTCGCACCAAGGACTCCGAGTATTCGCTGCAGCTCAAGGAGAAGCAGAAGGCGCGTTTCGCCTACGGCGTCCTGGAGAAGCAGTTCCGCCGCTACTACGAGGAGGCGGACCGTCACCCCGGCAAGACCGGTGACACGCTGCTGCAGATCCTCGAGTCGCGTCTCGACAATGTCGTGTACCGCGCCGGGTTCGCGGCTACTCGCCGCCAGGCCCGTCAGCTCGTGGTGCATGGCCACTTCCTGGTCAACGGTAAGAAGGTGAATATCCCCTCGTACCGCGTCAAGGCTCACGACATCATCGACGTCGCCGAGAAGTCGATGAACCTCCACCCGCTGGTGGTGGCGCGTGAGACCCACGGGGAGCGCTCCGTCCCGGCGTGGCTTGAGGCCCGCCCCAACCGGATGCGGATCCTCGTCCACCAGCTCCCGGTCCGCGATCAGATCGTGATCGACGTACAGGAGCAGATGATCGTCGAGCTCTACTCCAAGTAGTTGACGCCACCGGGCTGGCCGGCATCCAACTGGCCAGCCCAGCTCGGTTCTCCGGGCCCCGCGGCCGGAGCGGTTCCGGTCGCGGTATTCGCGTCATCAAATAGTGGGTGACGCGGGAAGGAAGAAAATGCTCATCGCACAGCGTCCGACTCTGTCGGAGGAAGTGGTCGCCGAATACCGTTCGCGGTTCATCATCGAACCACTCGAGCCGGGGTTCGGGTACACCCTCGGGAACTCGATGCGTCGCACGTTGCTGTCGTCTATTCCGGGCGCAGCCGTGACCTCCATCAAGATCGAGGGAAACCAGCACGAGTTCTCCACCCTAGAAGGCGTGGTCGAGGATGTCACCGAGATCATCTTGAACCTCAAGGGCCTGGTGCTGTCCTCGGAGGAGGACGAGCCCGTGGTCATGTACCTGCGTAAGGCGGGAGCCGGGGAGGTCACGGCAGCTGACATCCAGCCGCCTGCCGGTGTCGAGGTGTACAACCCCGAACTGCACATCGCTACCCTCAGCGAGGATGGCAAGCTTGAGATGGAGCTGGTGGTCGAGCGCGGTCGTGGCTACGTCTCCAGCGTCCTCAACAAGGATCCCGATGCCGAGATCGGGCGTATCCCCGTCGACTCCATCTACTCACCCGTGCTGAAGGTCAGCTACAAGGTGGAAGCCACCCGTGTGGCTCAGCGTACCGACTTCGACCGTCTCATCATCGACGTCGAGACCAAGCCCTCCATGGCTCCCCGCGACGCCGTCGCCTCCGCGGGACGGACGCTGGTGGAGTTGTTCGGCCTTGCCCGGGAACTCAACGTCAATGCAGAGGGCATCGAGATGGGGCCGTCCCCGGTGGACGAGCAGATCGCCGAGTCGCTGAACCTGCCTGTCGAGGACCTGAACCTGTCGGTTCGCTCCTACAACTGTCTCAAGCGTGAGGGCATCCACACCGTCGGCGAGCTTGTCGCCCGCTCGGAGGAGGATCTCCTCGACATCCGCAACTTCGGGTCCAAGTCCATCCTTGAGGTCAAGGTCACCCTGCACAATCTGGGCCTCTCCCTGCGCGATGCCGCTCCGGGCTTCGACCCGATCCAGGCGATCGAACGCTACGACGAGGAACATGAGGGCGAGGAAGACGTCGACGCTGAGGCTGACGAAGACTACGCCGAGACCGAGCAGTACTGAGAACACACACCGAGCGCTGCTCGGGACGAGACCGAAAGAATTTGAGAAATGCCTAAGCCGACCAAGGGGCCCCGTCTGGGCGGTAGCCCCAACCATGAGCGCCTCATCCTGCGCAACCTGGCCACTCAGCTCTTCGAGCACGGCCGCATCACCACCACCGAGGCCAAGGCGCGCCGTGTCCAGCCGCTGGCCGAGAAACTCATCACCAAGGCAAAGCGCGGCGATCTGCACTCCCGGCGGCTGGTGCTGAGGTCGGTTACTGACAAAGACGTGGTGGCGAAGCTTTTCAATGAGATCGCACCCGCTCTGCAGGGACGCGATGGTGGCTGCACCCGTATCACCAAGATCGGCATCCGCAAGGGTGACGCGGCTCCTCTCGCGGTGCTGGAGCTCATCGCGGACCCGGTGCCTGCGCCTGCCGGGGCTGAGACGGAGTGATCTGAACTCAACGCGGGAACGGGGAGACACTCATGGGTGTCTCCCCGTCTTGTATTTCTGGCGCGGTCAGCGCTGTTCGCGGGCCCAGGCCGCGATTCCCCGGTTCTCCGGCAGCAGCGCGTAGCAGGTGGCCTGGTAGGCGTGGTAGAGGTCGGGTTTGCCCTCCCACGTGTGGACGACAGGGCGGTTGTTCACATCCAGTTCGTGCCACCAGGAACCGTCTGCATGGTCAATGACGTGTTCCTCGGCGTAGGTCCAGAGCCTGCGGTAGGCATCCTCGTAGCGTTGCTCTCCCGTGGCTCGGAACAGGCCCGCGGCTGCTCCTATGCCTTCTGCGATCTCCCAGAAGAAGCGCTCGGGAACCACTGGCGTTCCATCCCAGTCGACGGTATAGCAGAATCCGCCGTTGCTGGCCCAGGCGTCGCGGAAGGCCCCGTCGAAAAGGTGTCGTGCGGCATCAAGCAGCCAGGGTTCCCCAACGCCGAGCCCGCGGATCTGGAGCAGCAGCTTTGCCCACTCCAGCCAGTGGCCCGGCTGGGAGCCGTAGGGACGGAAGGGATGCCGGGGCTCATCGTGGTTATGTTCCGGGAGTTCCCGCCAGCTGGCATCGAAATGCTCTGGGAGCCGCCAGGCCCCATCCTGTCCCGCGGCGGCTCGGCCGGCGATACGGTGTGCGATCCGCAGAGCACGTTCGAGTAGGTATTCGTGGCCGGTCACCTCATAGGCCGCCAGATAGGCCTCGGTCAGGTGCATGTTCGCGTTCTGGCCGCGATAGTGTTCTGCGTCGCGGAACTCCCGGTCGAAGGCCTCGACGCCCGCGCCGTCGCCATTCACCCAGAACCGGTCGGTGACCTCCAGGGCTGCTGTCAGCAGTTCCGCGCCGCCTGGGATGCCTGCGGCCGTTGCGGAGCTGGCTCCGAGCAGGATGTGTGCCTGGCCGTAGAGCTCCTTGCGGGAACTAGGGGCATCGCCACCCACCACCGGGAACCAGCCGCCGTATTCGGCGTCGCGTCCTGGACCATGGAGATAGAAATCGATGCCATGCCGGGCGACGTCCTCGGCGCCGGAACGTCCCAGCAGAGCGGCTATCGAGAAGCAGTGCAGCATCCGCGCACCCAGCCACAGCTGGGAACCCATCTGGGGCAGGGGGCGGCCTGTGGAGTCCAGGTAGGCATACCCCTCGCCGGGCAAAACTACCTCAGGCTGGTAGAAATCCAGCAGTGACTCCCGGTGCTGCGCCAGCCAGGCGTGATGTTCAGCAGCATCCAGCCAGCTGCTTTGATTGGCGGTTGATTGACTCATCCGGTCTCCTTCGACGCTGGGCATCACGAGTATCGCCGCCCAGGCTATACCTTGTCACGGGTTTCCCGCTGTGGCAGGCTAAGAACCCACTAGGTGAAGTTAGACTTGGTGCCGAGTCGAACCAACGGAGGTTTAGTTTGAGTTTTTCTTTGGTGCAGGACTGAGCGATCCATCCGGATTTATGCATGGCACTCGCGGTGTGTTGGTCCTACTAGGTGATTTTTGATCCCGTCAGATGATTTTGAGAGCTGGAAGATATGAGATTGAATGGTGCATATTTTTCCTTTGAAGTCCCCGATGAGTGGCAGGAGAATGGGGAAGAGGGAATCGTCATTGCCGCAGCGGATAAGTCTATCTATAGATTTATCCCGAATCTGGTGTTGCGTGAGTCGCGGATAAAAGAAAATAGTCCAGATATTCTAGCTTCCATATCGCAGAGCAATCTTGCTGGGCTGTCACGACAATATCATGGAGCATACATATTTCATGTTGAAGCGCTGCCTGATCATTCTGCTCACCCAGGGCCGCCTGAAAGACGTCGGCTCTGGGGGATCTCTCCAGGAAAGTTGTCTGATGGTAGCTGGGTGACGCTGCTGATGATCCAAGACCTCCTCGTGGTGGGGGATGCGGTAGCTGAGCTGACCGCAACCCTGCCTCTGGCGGCATGGCAGCGCGAGAGTCCTTATGAGGCTTTCCTGATGTCCTTGCAGCCACTTCCAGTTGAGCAGCAGGGGGTTCTGCATACTACAGTGGACGTCGCTCCCGCCACGCTTGACGAGTGGGCAACCGAACGCGATAAAGCACCCAGAGAGGCGCTGGCAGTGCAGGTGAAACCCGATCTCGCGCCACCCTGGGCAACAATCTCACTTACAAAAGCGGATTTCGATGCTTTTGAGCGGATGGCAAGGGGGCATGTCCGGTTCAGGGCAGATCCGTCAGAGATAGTTGATCGAAGATTGATGGCAGCCAACCTTTTTGATGAGGTAGGAAAGCCCACCGAGATCGGATTGTGGATTCGAAAGATCATGTTGCGTGGGAATTCTTGGAAGGCTGAGAAAGCGATGCAATACCCGGCAACTTTCCGCGTCTGGGCCATGGGAAATTCTAGCCTCATTGTAACGACGTCACCTGATGCGGGAGCAGGGTTGATGCAGTGCTCTATTGAATATTGTCCAACTGAGGATATTGGTAGACATTTACTGGTTTGGAGTGGCTTACAGCCCAGCTGGGCAATGAAGTTCACTATGAAAATTTCTAAACAGGCATTCGAAAATAAAATCGATGGGGATGTATGTCCGTCAGCTGTTTTTGAGGATGATGCCGCGGTCTTCTGTCGGGAGTCCTGGGGCTTTGTGCTTCTGAGTGACTCACGGGGGGGGTGGCGGGTTTAGTTGGGTTTACGCTCCGACCCGTGGAGCCGCTATTCTTGAGGCATGTGGTGATGCTGATTTGGTGTTATCACGTGATGATTCTAAACCTTTCTGGCAATTATTGGTTGGGGCTGCTTTTGTTATGAGTCTAGGAGAATGAAATGACTAGTTATGAAGTTCAGCCTGACGTCTGCATGGCTATATTTGCACAGGCCGAGGACGCTGCGGACAGGGCGGACAAGCAGCACGTGAGTATATCATCAGAGGTGGATGAGTTGCGTGGGCTTTGCTCCCGCGGAGAAAGTGCTCCTATAGCCTCGGCTCTGTCTGGAGTTTATAATCGCTTGCTTACAAAGGGGATGACGGGGGCAACCCAGCAGATCAGGAATGCTGCTTCAGGTGGTCGACAAGCAGTTGGTTGTATTCAGCGTGGCGATCATGAGATTGCGGATACAAATGAACGTGCTGCCCGTGAGGTCGACGAAGTCAAAATCAGCGATGGGAAGCCGCTATGACTGTTGATTTCACGGTACTGCAGGATTGGCCGGATGCCGCATCCATTGAAAGATCAGCGGAGAATATCGGAAAACGAGGCGACTTATTCGCTGAGACTGTAACTGACGCTCAGCAAAAATGGCGTGGGCTTATGTCATGCTATCATACGCCCCATCAAGACCAGCTTTATTCATCGCTGGATCCGGCAGTGGCATCAGCGGGATGCGTGCGGATGGGAACCAGCACTTTAGCGGTGGTTATGGGTGTTTTTGCAAGTACTCTGGCTTCTTTGTCAGGGCAAAGAGTAGATTTAATTAAAAAAGCGGAGGCGGTGAACTCTGAGCCGCCGCCAGTGACATCGTCTGACCTCGAGGAAAAAGTCAGGAGAGAGGGGGAGCTGCAGGCTGAGATAAATACGCTAGCCCAGAAATACAAAGATGCTGTTGAAGAGTGTGTGAGCGGGCTGTCTGGCATAAACAACAAGGGTAGGTCTGAGTCGTGGGTCAATAGTACTTTGATGCCCTATATAGGAAATGCTAATCTTTCTATACTTGGCGCTCTTGGCGAGTCGCGTATAGTCGAGAGTACAAGTACCTGGATGAATCTGACCCTCAGGCTCTTCGGGCATGATTTCCATCCGAGTCTCCCCTGGGATTATACGTCGATGCGCTATTGGAAGCTCTGGGAGAAAATTCCCAAGGGATCAACTTATCTAGAGCGTTTCGGTGCTGCCTTGAGGGAGGCGTTCATTGGGCCTAGACCAACGACCTACAGTCCTGTGCAGTATCAGATCGCCAAGACTGGCCCGAACGGGAAGTGGTTTGGTCTGGGGCTGAGAAATTAAGCCAGAGTCGTGTGGGGGTTTCGGGTTTCGGACGGATGGCCGGTCGTGGTCTGTTCCTGCTCGGTACTGGCCTGACATTTGCCGGTGAGTATGGTAAGGCTCAGGAAAAACTAGCTTCGGAGCAGCCAGGTCTATCGGAGAGCGAGCGTAATGGTAAGGCTGCTGAGAGTGCTACGGTCCGGACCGGAAGCCAGGTGGGAACCGCCGCCCTCGTGGGTGCTGGTATAGGGGCTGCTATTCCGGTGGGAGGACCTCTTGTCGGTTTTGGAATTGGTGCTGCTGTGGGTGGAGTGATGATGATCCCAGCTGGTGACGGTAAGACCGTGGGAGATCGCATCGCGGACGGCGGGGAGGCCATGTGGAACTGGGGCAAAGATAGATGTGGTGATGTGGCAAACTTTGGGAAGGACCTATGGAAGTCGGTTTTCGGATGATCCTGTTGGAAGGTAGTGGATCTATATCAATGCCGATTTATATCAGCATCGGTCTTGTGCTATTTGGGTTATTTGCGCTTTGGCAAGGTATTAGGATCAGAAGGGAGTCAATTCCTCGGTTTGTCTTATATTACCGAGGTTGGTCGTCTATTGCGCTGGCAATGCCATATGGTGGGGTCTTTCTCATCACTCTTGGGTTAGGCCCTCTTCTGCCCTATCTGCCATTGGTGCTAGGCTTGCTTATATGGTTTGTCTGGGTTTTCTCAGGCGTGATTTTCTTAGTTGGCATCTTTATTTGGTTCCCCTGGTTTTTGACACCTAAATGGTATAGACGTGCGCGGAAAGCAGGGGTTCCAAGGCATGATCCAGCCGCTATGGGGGAGTTCAAAGCTCTACCGGTGGATGAGCAGAAACGCCTCGCGGAGTCCAGATCTTGACCTTAGAGAGGGGGAACTGCCGCTCTCGTGGGTGCTGGTATAGGGGCTGCTATTCCGGTGGGAGGACCTCTTGTCGGTTTTGGAATTGGTACTGCTGTGGGTGGAGTGATGATCCCAACTGGTGGATCGTGTAGCAGATGTTGCAGAAGTTGCCTGGAGCTGGACCAAAGACATGTGGAAAGGGGTATTCGGATGATTCTGCTCGAGGGGGTTTCTTCTGGTGATTTTTACACGCGTATAGGGATGATAATTGTTGGTGGATTGATATTTTTGCAAGGAGTGCGGATAAGATTTTCAAATCCGCCTAAATTTGTTGCTAATTACAGAGGTTGGTCTTCGCCTGAACTGGCATTGCCTTTTGGTGGAGTGTTCGTTTTTACCTTAGGGGTCGGCGCTTTTCGGCCTCCTATGCCTCCCCTTTTGGGGCTGTTTTTTATGCTTTTTGGCTTTCTCTCGGGAGTGATTTTTTTAGTTGGGGCCTTTATTTGGTTTCCCTGGTTTTTGACACCTAAATGGTATAGGCATGCGCGGAAAGCAGGGGTTCCGAGGCATGATCCAGCTGCTATGGGGGAGTTTAAAGCTCTACCGGTGGATGAGCAGAAACGCCTCGCGAAGTCTAGATCTTGACCTTAGGGGGCGGGCGTTTTCACTGAGACTTTGTGAAACCTCTCTAGGTGGTGGAGAAACTCTTAGGGTGAGCCAGAAACGTGGATAGTTGGGGCTCAGTAGGGAGAGCTGCTGATATGCCGTAGAGGCTTATTTATAGTTGTGAAATACCTGCTGCGGCAAGGGGTTTGCTGCAGTTTAGATCACTCGTGGATATGCTTATAATCTGGCGAGCTCTCCCTGCTGTTCAGTTTCTTCTTTTCTTGACTGATGGCTTAACCCAGTGTTTTATCCAGGAAGGCGCTGATTTCCTCGAAGGGAATGAGATCCTTGCGATGGTATAGGTCAACATGGCCAGCGCCAGGGACCACTAGCAGCTGTTTCTTGGTGGTCAAGCGTTCATGGATCGCCTCCGACAGAACACGGGTAGCCGCTTGCTCACCGACTACCGTCAGGACCTCAGCCTCGATCCAGTCAGGATGGGCCAGTTCGGGGAAGTTCGTGAACGAGAGGGCTGAGGTGGCTGTGAACTGGGTGGTGGAGTTGTGGTGGTGTTTGGTTTCACGCCGGGATAGCGAATCAATATATTTATATCCTCTGCTGTGGCAAATATCCAATGTGAGGTTGACAGGTTTTTGCGTCGCGAGGTTCGACTGAGTGGATGACGGGTTCCTCAAAGCTCTCCTCCGAAGAGTTCACGCTGTATGCGAGCCTGCTGCCTCCGCTTTCCTGAGTCAGAGGCAGCAGGCCATGTCACTGTCCTATGAACCCGAACTGCTGAGAAATAGAGAATTCAGCTGACGGAATCGACCACTTTCTGAGCGAGCGGGGTGGCTGAGGCCGGGTTCTGCCCCGTGTACAGATTGCGATCCACCACCACGTGCGGTTGGAATGGCTCTTTCTCGCTGTAATCAGCGTGTAGATCTGACACCAGGCGATCTTGCAGAAGCCACTTCGCGCGGTCCGCCAGGCCATTTGCCCTTTCCTCGGTATTGGCCAGGCCCGTGAGGCTGTAGCCCTCGAAAGGCGAGTGCCCGGCCTCGTCGATTGTGGTCAAGAGCGCTGCCGGACCATGGCATACGAGAGCTAGTGGTCGTCCGGTTGCGCCGAAGGAAATCAGGAACTTGCCTGACGCCTTGTCCACTGCGAGGTCCTCCATGGGACCCCAGCCGCCGGGGACGAAGACTATGTCGTAGTCCTCGGCAACCACATCGGCGACTGCGATCGGCTCTTTCAGCTCTGTCGCAGAGGCCAGAGCCCTGCGCATGCGTTCGGCGCCCTCCTCGCCGCCGTTGAAGTCTGCTGAGAGACTTTGGGCATCTGCGGTCGGTGTGACTCCGCCTGGCGTGGCTACTACGAGCTCATAGCCCGCATTCTTGAAAACCTCGTAGGGGCCAAGCGCTTCCTCTGCCCAAAAACCTGTGGGCTGTTGAGTGCCATCGGCGAGCGTCCAGTGATCTGCTGCTGTGATGAGCATCAGAACTGTGGGCATGTGTTTCTCCTCCTTAGGAATCGATGGTGTCACGTAGAGTGGCGGAGTCTGCAGTCTGTCTGAGAGCAGCCAGTTTGCCGTCGCGGATGGTCCATTCATGAGTGAACCGGACATGAACCGGATCGCCGCCTGAGAGTCGCTCAGCTATGTAATAGCCAGTCACGAAGACGCGATCTGTTCCTTCCGTGCCGTAGTAGTTTTCCGGATGGGCTTTGAATGATCCCAGGTGGGGAAGAAGCTGACCGAAAAAGTCGGCATTGACACTGGGCCAGCCGCGATAAACCCCACCCCATGGGGCCCCGGGCGTGATATCCCAGACGAGATCATCAGCGACGATCTCAGCGACAACTTGGGGAGCCATCCCTGATTCGTATAGACGGCGGACTAGAGTGACGTTCACATCAGACATCTTGTTGCTCCTGGTCTGGGTTTGTGATATCCGTTCTTGATGCACTGTCAATCGTTTCATCTCCCGGTGGAAAACCGGCAAGAGAAAAACTTGAGCTTGTGTCTCACGAAGAATAATTGATGTGAACCACGGCATGGTGTAGGCAGGGGGAGATGATCTTTCCCCCTTAGCGACGCGAGAACTGCAGGCTGCCCGATGCCGCCCGTCAACTTTGGCCGTTGCGCGAAGTGCGAGCGGGACTGCCGACGCCCTATCTTCTTGGAGTCAGCTGGAGGTTCTCCGGGCAGCCGTGCAGTTTTGTCAGACCGCTGTCACTCCAGGCGCAGCAGTGCCTGCAGCATCCGGGGGTCTTGGTGGGTGAAGCCCGCGTTTGGGGTTTTCTTGTCCACACCGGCGATGGCGTTCATCTCCTCCTCGGACAGGGCGAAACCGAAGACGTCGAGGTTGGCGCGCAGCCGCTCCTCGTGGGTGGATTTGGCGACCAGGGTTGCGCCGCGCTGAATGAGCCAGCGGATGATCACCTGGGCGACGCTTACACCATGCGCCTCGGCGATCCCTACCAGGATGGGATCCTCCCGGATCGCCGTGTTGCCCTGTCCGAGTGGACCCCAGGCCTGCAGCACCGTGCCGTACTCGGCCATCAGCTCCTGCATCTCGATCTGCTGGTTGTAGGGGTGGGTCTCCCGCTGATTGACGGCCGGGATGATTCCCGCGTGGGTCACGAAGTCCAGGTAGCGGTCCGGGTAGAAGTTCGAGACGCCGATGGCCCTCACCAGACCCTCTGACATGGCCTCCTCCATGTCCCGCCAGGCTGCGTAGTAGTCGCTGAACGGCTGGTGCATCAGGTAGAGGTCGAGGTACTCCAGGCCCAGATTCTCCAGCGACACCTTGAGGGCGTCCTTCGTCTTTCCCTGGCCGTAGTCTTTGAACCACAGCTTGGTGGTGATGAAGAGCTCCTCGCGGGGGACGTCCAGCTCGTCGAGAGTCTGGCCGAGCCGCCAGCCAAGACCAGTACCCCAGGTCTGCTCCACGCGGGGGACGTCCAGCTCGTCGAGAGTCTGGCCGAGGGCTTTCTCGTTGTAGTAGCGCGAGGCGGTGTCGATTAGGCGGTAGCCCGCGTCGACAGCGGCGGGCACGACGTCGCGGATCGTGGCGTCGTCCATCTGGAAGACGCCCAGCCCGATCACCGGCATCTTCGCGCCGGTGTTGAGTGTGATGGTCTGCATTTCTTATCCCTCTGTCGTTGTGTGGGTTTATTTACCAGGGCAGCTGTTTGCCGTCGCGGAAGAACAATCCAGTTGGCCCATCGTCGGGCAGTGTCGCCGCCCAGACGATTCCCTTGGCGCTCTCCGCTGCGGAACGTCCGAAGCCGACTCCCCGGCTGTCGGTGACTCCTGGGCAGACCGAGTTGACCAGGATGTGGTCGCCTCTGAGGTCTTTCGACATCTTGATGGTCAAACCATTGAGCGCAAGTTTGGTCAGCCCATAAGCGGTGATCGGTGCATCGCCAGAACCAGCGAGAGCAAACCCCGGGTAATTGACCAGCCCATAGTCCGGATCCCATAGCCCTCATTATTCAAAGTCTTTGTTGATTCGGTAGGGAAATTTGTTTTTGGTGATGAATTCTTCGAAGGCTTGTCGGGTGTGGTTGAAAGTGTCGCGTTGCTCGTTTGAGATGTTGTTTTTGGCTTCGG
>ERZ773010.2323-NODE-2323-length-11313-cov-16.615473_pt1 | contig 11313 bp, 13 predicted proteins | sample MGYA00580842_ERZ773010 | MGnify/ENA primary metagenome ERZ773010 (study PRJEB29015, sample SAMEA2737982) | human oral metagenome | biome: human oral; feature: human-associated habitat; material: dental | place: China | collected 2107 ...
TTCTAATGTCTATATTAGTTTGTGGAGGAGCAGGCTATATTGGTAGCCATGTTGTTAAATATCTATTAGAAAAAAATGAAGATGTTGTTGTAGTTGATAGCTTAATCACAGGTCATGTTGATGCTGTTGATGAGAGAGCACATTTAGAGCTTGGAGATTTAAAAGATGAAGAATTTTTAAATAGAGTTTTTGAAAAATACCAAATAGATGGTGTTATAGATTTTGCTGCTTTCTCTTTAGTTGGAGAAAGTGTTAGTGAACCTTTAAAATATTTTGAAAATAACTTCTATGGTACTCTTTGCCTATTAAAAGTTATGAAAAATCATAATGTTGATAAAATAGTATTTTCTTCTACTGCTGCAACTTATGGTGAGGCTGAAAATATGCCTATACTTGAAACTGATAGAACAGAACCTACTAATCCTTATGGAGAAAGTAAATTAGCTGTTGAAAAAATGTTTAAATGGTGTGCCAATGCCTATGGATTAAAATATACTGCTTTAAGATATTTCAATGTTGCTGGTGCACATCCAAGTGGAGAAATTGGAGAAGCTCACACTTGTGAAACTCATTTAATTCCATTGATTTTACAAGTTGCTCTAGGACAAAGAGAAAAAATAGCTATTTATGGAGATGATTACCCTACTCCTGATGGAACTTGCATAAGAGATTATATTCATGTAATGGACTTAGCAGATGCACATTATCTTGCTTTAAATAGATTGAGAAATGGTGGAGATAGCCAAATATTTAACTTAGGAAATGGAGAAGGTTTCTCTGTAAAAGAAGTTATAGAAGTTACAAGAAAGGTTACAGGACACCCTATTCCAGCAGAAGTTAGTCCAAGAAGAGCAGGAGACCCTGCAAGACTTATAGCTTCATCTAAAAAAGCTTTAGATACATTAAAATGGGTTCCTAAATATGATAAATTGGAACAAATTATTGAAACTGCTTGGAACTGGCATAAAAATCATCCAAATGGATATGAAGACTAAAATAATAATTTATGGGGATGTTACAACATCCCCCTTTTTTATGCATAGCTAATTTATTATATAAATATTATAGCATTCTTAAAAAGAAACACTTTTATCTTTTTTAAATATAAACTTCAATCTTCAAATCAATTTTAACTCTCATATTTTTCTTTACATTTTTTTTAATAGGAACCTTTATATTTAGCTATCTTGACAACTTATTATACAGTCTGTAAAATTATACCAATATACCTATTTTTTTAGTAAAAATTTAAAGGAGATGAGAGTATGTCTATTAATGAAATAATTGTATCTATTGATAATTTTGTGTGGGGTATGTCTCTTATAATTTTATCATTGGGAAGTGGATTATTGTTTTCTATTACGTTAAAATTTCCACAGATTAGACTTTTTAAAGAGATGGTAAGATGCTCTTTTAAAAACAAGAAGGGAGATGCTGGACTTACTCCATTTCAGGCTTTATCAATAGCTATTGGTGGACGTGTAGGAACTGGAAATATTACAGGGACTGCAAGTGCAATTTTATTTGGTGGACCTGGTGCTGTATTTTGGTTATGTGTAATGGCAATTATTTGCTCTATGTCTGCCTATATTGAATCAGCATTAGCACAAGTTTGGAAAGAAAAATACAATGGTGAATATGCTGGTGGTCCTTCATTCTATATGAACAAAGGACTTAAATTCAAACCAGCAGGAATCTTTTATGCCTTACTAAGTGTAATCTTTTTAATTATATTTGCAGGAGTTCAAACTAATGCTTTTAGTTCTGTTGCAGTTGCAAGTTATAATATTTCTCCATTTATAATAGCTGTGATATATACAATTCTTTTAGTATTAGTTATTTTTGGTGGTGCAAAAGCAATAGCAAATGTTGCAGATAAAGTTGTACCTTTTATGTCTATTTCTTATGTTGCTGTTGCTATTTTACTTATTTTATTCAATATAACAAAAGTACCAGCTATGTTTTCTCTTATTATAAGATCTGCTTTAAGTATGGATGCTGTATTTGGTGGAATTGTAGGGGCATCTATATCTTGGGGAGTTAGAAGAGGAGTTTTCTCAAATGAAGCTGGACTTGGTACAGGAGCTTGGGTTGCTGGTTGTGCAGATGTTTCTCATCCAGCTAAAGCAGGATTATCACAAGCTTTTTCAATTTTTATATCATTGCTTATCTGTATTGCCACTTCTCTTATGATATTAATTACAGATAGTTATAATGTTGTAGGAGCTAATGGAAATTATATTGTTCAAAATATAGTAGGAGATTATGATGTTTTTACAACAAAATCTATTGATTCAGTTGTATCAGGATTTGGTTCAGTATTCATATCATTAGCAATGTTTTTATTTACCTTTACAACTATTATGGCATATTCTATATACTTAAATAATATTAACTATTTTTTCTTTGGTGGGCATACTAATAAAAAGAATATTAAACTGATAAGTATACTAATAAATATAGCAATAACAATATTAGCTTTTTTTGGACCATTAGTAAAGTCTTCAACAATATGGAGCATGGCATCAGCAATGTGTGGAATTATATCCCTTATAAATTTAATATCTTTAATTTTATTATATAAACCTGGCATTGTAACTTTAAAAGATTATGAAAGACAATTAAAAATGGGAATTGACCCAGTATTTATACCTGAAGAATGTGGAATAAAAGATGCTGAACTATGGAATAAAATAATTGAAGAAGATTATAGTGAAGAATTGGCTAATTATAAAAAAGCATTTAATACACAAAAATAAAAATTATATTTCTAGCAAAGATTAACTTCTCTAAAAAGCAGAAGTTAATCTTGTATAGAACAACTTTTTGTCTTAGAATATTTATTTCTTTTGTTTCTTATAGTCTTCCACTGTTCCATTAAATATTTCTTTTCTTGGAACACCTTTACTAAAAGCATCATCTAATCCACTATATTTCTCTATAAGAACATGTTTTTTAAATTTTAATGGCGGAATATCTATTATTTTTCCATTATCTAGTTGTATTTTTCCTATATAAGCTGTAAAATCTTCTGTTATTATTATCCCCTGCTTATATACATATATATGTTCTGAATTAGGTTCTGTCTTAATTATATACTCTTTTCCATTATTGGTTATTTTTATTTTTGAAGATAAAATTTTTACATCATGTCTTTCATCATAATGATCTCTTAAGTCTAATATCCATACATAATCAAGAGGAGAATCTTCTTTATCAAATTCTACTAAACTTGCTGATATAGATATATCACTATTTTTATAATTTTCTGGATAATAGCTATATCTTGTATTTGTACATGATATTAGAAATATAAAGATTAATATTATTAATATTTTTTTCATTATTTACCTCCCCTGCCATTTCCTTAGGCTACCTATAAAAAATTAATTATTTATATTTTTTTTCCATTCTCTATATTCTTCTATTGACCCATTAAATAATACTTTTTTTGTATCCTTATTTAAAGTATCTAAAATTTTATTTACATTATATACTTGTACATATCTTTTAAATTTAAGTGGAGGTATATTAATTATTTTCCCATTTTCTAATTGAATCTTTCCTATGTATATAGTAAATATATCATTATTTATTTTAACTCCTTGTCTATAAACTTCTATATGATTACTTTTATCTATATTTTTTAATCTATATTTTTGATTTGTTTCTATTACAATTTCTGGTTCCAAAAGCTTAATTCCTTTTATTGGATTTGTAATTTTTTCTAATAGTTTAATTTCTTTTAAATATGAATTTTCATCAGAAGTATTTTCAATATCTCCATAAAATTCTATTAGTCTATCTAAGTTTTCTTCTTTATTTTTAGGTGATATTACAGAATAACCACTCAATATTTCAAGTGAAACACAATTTGTTAAAGAAAACATTATAACAAATAAAAATATTATTTTTTTCATTTTTTATCTCCTTGGGTTATAATTAAATTTCTTATCTTTTTCTATCATTTCTTCTATAATTACTGTAGTGTTAGGAACAGGTCTTTTCTCATCTGTTAGCTTTCTTTTATAAATTTTTTCTATTGGAGCATAAATATAATCTTTAAGATTATAGTTAGCAACTGGGTGATTTTACCAGTAAGAAGTTATAACTTGTTCCATTCTTATTTGGTGCTGCTATATCTAATTGATCTATTCCCGAAGCCGTTTTAGTTGCTCTTGTTCCTATACTTGCAGGATCTGGTATTACCTCAGTAAATATGTTAAAACTAAAAAGTAATAACATAATGAAGGCTTCTATTCTTCTAATTCTACTCCTTAAATTCCTTTTAAAATGTAATTTTTCTCACTCTCCTAAGCCCTTACTTTACTTCAATGCTGACATAATTTCCCTAATGTTTCAATTTAATTTTAACAAGAATATCTTATTGTCTCAACTTTTTTATAAAAAAATGATGATAGAAAATTGGTTCCATCATCACTATTATATTTCCTATTTTACTTGTACTCCATTTTTAAATGTTCCTTGTTGAATTACTTGTCCGTTTTCTCCATATTTTTTAACTACCCCATCTAATTGCCCATCTTTATAAGTAGCTTCAAAATCTAATTTACCCGATGAAAAATAATGCTTTTCATAAACTATTCTTCCATTATTACTTACATTTTTTTCATATTCTATATTACCATTTTCATAATATATAATATTTATTCCATCTTCTACACCATTTTTATAATTTCCTTTTGACCATACTTTTCCACTTGGATAATAAGTAATACCTTTTCCATGCATTACACCATTTTTATATGCCATTAATGCTTGAGTTTTACCATTTGGAAACTTAATTTCAATTATACCAGTATATGGAGTTTCCTCTCCTTGAACATATACTATATCGGTATTTGCATTTTTAAAAACTTGTTCTACTTGAACTTTTCTTTCTGCTGAAAAAGATAAAGCTGATGCTACTAAAAATACTCCTAATATTAATTTTTTCATTTTATCACCTCTTATTTTTTTATTTGCCAATAATTATTGTTTTTTTCCTAAAATATAGTTTTCTTCTTTTTTTATTTTTCCTTTTTCATCATAAAATCGCCATTTCCCATCTTCTTTTCCATCTTTATAATTCCCATCTACAATTTTTATTCCTTTTTCATCATATATTGTTATAGGTCCATTTAATTGTCCATCTAAATATGAGAATGTTGTTGATATCTTTCCATTTTCAAAGTAAACTGTCCATACACCTGTTTCTTTATTATTTTTAAACTCCGATTCAAGCTTTTTATTACCATTCTCATAATATTCAATTTCTTTTCCATTTTTCATTCCATTTAGGAAATTCATTTTCTTTTTTTCTTTACCATTTGGATAATAGTATATCCATTCTCCTTCTGGCTGACCATTCTTAAAGTTTGATACTACTTGTTTTTGATTATTTTCGTAATAGACTATGTAATCCCCTTCTTCTTTGTCATTTACATATGTTGCTTCTATTTTTGGTTTATTTCCATCATAAAATTCTTTATAACTTCCATTAAGTTTTCCATTCTTAAATGTTCGTTCCACAGCTATATCCCCATTTTCATAGTAGATATTTACTTTACCTTCATACCTATTATGTTTAAATGTTCCTTTTTCTCTTTCTTTTCCATTTTCATAGTAAGATACTGCTTCACCCTCTTTTGAATTCCTTATAAAATTTACTTTAGAGGCTATTTTTCCACTATCATAATAAAGTTTTACATCACCATCAAGAAGCCCATCTTTGTACTGTCCTTCTTCACTAATTACACCATTTTCATAGTATTTTTTATAAGTACCTATAGGCTTATCATTTTCATAAACAAATTCTTGTTGTACCTTTCCATTTGGATATAAATATGTCCACTTTCCTGTTTTCTTACCATCTTGTGTATAATGTAAGTCTGCAATTTTTTCTCCATTTGTAGACATTACTGATATATCTCCAACAAGTTTGTCATCTTTATAGTTTCCTATTTCTTTCATTTTTCCATTGTCATAATAGATTTTATATGATCCTTCTCTTTTTCCATCTATATAGTTTACTTCTGTTTCAAGACTAGCATTAGGATAATATGCTTTATATAAGCCTACAAGTTTCCCATTTTTATATGTACCTTCTGCTCTTATTTTTCCATTTTCAAAATATACCTTATATGGTCCTTCTTCAAGTCCATTTGAATATATTTTTTCTATTAATGTTTTATCTTCTTCATCATAAATAAGCCATTTTCCTTCTCTTTTATCATTTTGAAAGACTCCTTTTCCAATTACTTCTCCATTTTTGTTAAAATAAGAATAATCTCCTTCTTTTAAGCCTTTTATATAAGGGATTCTTTCTTTTATTTGACCATTATCATAATAATATAATGTTTCTCCATCTCTTTTTCCATCAACAAATTTTTCTATTTTACTTACATTTCCATTAATATAAGTTTCTGTATATGTTCCTGTAAAAGCTTTTTTATCTTTTGTTGATATTGCTAGTTCATCTTCTATTTCAATACTTCCATCTTCTGCATACCATTTATATGTCCCATCTATTTTTTCGTCTTTTATATTATATTTTTCTTTTAATTTTCCTGATTCATAGTATGTTTCAACTTCACCTTCAATTTTTCCATCTTTTGCTGTTTCTACCATTACTACTTTATCATTTTCATCTTTTGTTATTATTTTACCACTATATGGCTTTTCTTCTCCATATTCATATATTTTCCCATCTATTTCTTGAAGATTATCTATTTCTATTTCTTTATCCTGTTCTGAAGTTCCACAGCCTATTAGAAATATTAATGAAAACAAAAATATTATTATTTTTTTCATATCTTCCCCTTTTAAAATGTTACTGATACTATTGCAAATCCTCTATGAGAATCTGTTTTCATTAAACATCTACCACTGTCTATTTTTGATATTCCTGTGTCTAATGTTATTTTTTCTCCATAATATCTGATTCCAACTGAATAACTTGACATTGTTGCTATTCTACCTCTTTTTTCTCCTTTTTCATTATAATTATTTCTTACTTTTCCTAAATCAGCTTCTATATATGGTCTTACTTTATACAAAAATTTTCCCATTTTTCCTTCATTATTTGATAATATATAACTTAATTCTACTTTTGTGTTATATCCTATATCACCTGATACTGTTGAAGGGAAACCTTTCACAGTAGAAAAATCTCCTATACTATATTTTTCTATTGAAAATAATGAATCATTTGTATATTGAGCATTGAACATTGTTCTAAATATTACTCCTTGATTTTTAAAGTAAAATGGTTTGTAATAACTTAAATTCAAATTCACTTTTCCAAACTCAAACTTATTATCAGCTGCTTCTATTGATGGTGTAGGCATTGTTCCTGCATTGAATGGATTATCTTCTTTTGAACGAAAACCTTTAATACCCTTAGAATAAGATAAACTATATGACATTATTCCTTTAAATGGTTTAAATAGACCATTCACTCCTACACTTGCAACTGTTATATTTCTATCTTGTGTTTCTAATCTTTGAGATGCCACATATGTCTTTTCTCTTTTTACATCAAGTCCCATTGTAAGATTAAGCTTTGTATCTGCATCTCTATATAAAAGTTTTGTTGTATTTATTCCATATTGATTACTTTTTGATAACAATGTATAGTTTGTTCTGCTTCCTAATATTAAATTTTTTTCTCTACTCTTATTAAATGAAAACCCGAGAGTCCAGCTCTTAACTGGAAATGAATATCCAGCTGAGTATGCTTCAGTGTAGTCATCTTTATGGTCTTTTGTTAATTTTCTTACATCTCCCCTATAAGAGAAGTATAAATTATCATTTATTCCAAAAAGATTATCATACTCCAATGTTGTTTTATATTTTTGTTTATTTTTTTGAGTATCTTCATAGTTTAACACTAATCTTATTGGTTTTTCCTTTTCAGATTCTATTATTACTTTTGAATATCCTTGTTTTGTTCCTGGAACAATATTTATTTTTGAATTATTTGATTCAACTCTATTAAGATTATCTATTCCATTATCTATATGAGAGATATTAAGGATTTTATCTTTTTCATTTGTAAATGCAAAAAATGCTCTTCTTTTATCCTTTGCTGTGTCTTTATCTAAGATAATTTCCTCTATTTTTCCCTCTAATGCCACAAGCCTTATTTCACCACTTTGTAGATTTTGATCAGGTTCAAGATATACTCTTGTTGTTATATATCCTTCATTGGCATATTCTTCATTTAATTTTTTAACTAATGCTCTTAAATCTAGTATATTTATTTCTTTATTTTTATATTCAGCCAATATTTTATCTATTTTTTTAGGATTTACTAATGGCTTTATAGTTATTGTTGGAGTTTTTAATATTATTGTCTTTATAAAAAATTTAGGAAGTTCACTTGTATCAATATTTGTTTCAGATTCTTTTATTTCATCTTGTAAATCTATTAATCTGCCTCCTTCAAAAAACTCTCTTTCATTCTTAGGAAGTTCATTTTTTAATACTTTTCCTTCTGAAAATGACAGATTAGTTATTGCCAGCATTAAACTAAATATTAGTAATGTTTTCTTTACTCTTAACATCTTTTGGTCTCTTCTCCTTTAAAATGTGAATTGATATCCTAAATTTACTGTCATTCTTCTAAAATCTGCACTTCCACTATCCTTAGTTCCATCATATCTAGTTCCTTTTATTTTTGCAGTATTCACTTGATAAGCAAGCCCTACTACAAAACCTTTATATGTAATCCCTGTTCCTACTGAATAATACATACCATTTTTAGCTTTTAATTCTTTTAAAGTTCCACTATCTAATACAGCACCTGTTGCCTTACTATATGTTTTATATTCAGCTTTATTATTCCCATTTACATTAAATGAATAACCTAAGTCAGCTTTTACATAAGGTGTTATATCAGAACTATTTCTAAAATTGTATTTAACTGTTGCATATAAAGGAACTGAGTCATAAAGTTTAAAAGGTTCTACTCCTACTTTTAAATTTTTATCTTCCACATCAGTAAATCCTTTTAATTTCCCATGGCTTTGATATGCAATCCCAGCCCCTAATTCAGTGTTTTCAGTAACCAAATATCTGTATTCAGCTCCAATTTCATAAGAAAATTTTGCTTTTTTTGATGGAGTCACATCATATCTAGGAGCAGGAGAAAATCCTGTCTTAAATTCTACTACATTATCTTTTGCAAATACAGAGGTTCCGAATGTTAAAATTCCTAAAATCATAAATAAATTTTTTTTCATTTCATTATTCTCCTTTATTTTAATTTTTTATTATATACCATTACATTTAAATAATAACATGAACTTAATATTAATGCTATCATTAATAATAAAATTATTTTTTTATCTTACTTCCACTCTTTTCTTATCAAATTATCATTTACAAGTATTTGTAAAGCCATTTGCTTTTATTATTTTTTCATCTCTTAGATATTTATTTTTATCTACTATTTTTAGAGTTTCTTTTCTTATATATGGTTGTGGACTCATATTCTTTTCTATAATCTTCTACTACTTTTATTGAGAATTGTTATTTTTAATCTCTTATTTCTTTTGATTCTTATAATCTTCTACGGTTCCATTAAATATTTCTTTTCTTGGAACACCTTTACTAAAAGCATCATCTAATCCACTATATTTTTCTATTTTTATATTTTTTTCAAATTTTAATGGCGGAATATCTATTATTTTTCCATTATCTAGTTCTACTTTTCCTATATACATAGTAAAATCATTATTTATCTTAATATTTTGTTCTAATAAACTAATTGTATACCTATATTTTCTATCTACATTTACAATATACTCTTTATTATTATATATAACTTTTACAGTTGGAGACAGTATTTTTACATAATGTTTATTCATTCCACTATTTCTTTTATCGTAAACTGATATATGTTCAATCAATGATTTTTCATCAAGAGATTTTTCTAAATAGGTACTAATATATACATATTCTTTATAATCTGCATTTATATTATTTAATGGTTTAGGATAATAAGAATATTGTGTTACTGTACATCCTGTTAATATAAATAATAAAATTATTAATAATTTTTTTTTCATTTATTTACCTCCCATTACTTTTTCTTGTGCTCTTTTATCTCTCCATCTTTCTATTATACTTCTCATATCTTTTCCATCCATTTCGCCTATCTTATATTCATAATTTGGTACTGCTATTTCTTCTTTTTCATCATTTTTCATTATTTTTATTGTTTTTCTTTTATGCATACCTGATTCTTTATCAAATTTATAATGCTCATCATTATATCCTATATTATCATGTCCATGTCCATTTGTATTTGTTGGCATTCCTTGAGCTACTATAAATGATACCCAGTCTCCTATATTTCTCATATAGTACAGTTGTGCTCCTGTTTTCAATGCTTTCATTCTTTTATCTAATTTTCCATAACCTAGGGCTGTTATTGCTATTCCTTTTATACCTATGACTCCTAGATTTTTTTCTGCTATTGCTTTTCCTTCTTCTGTATCTAAGAAATGTATCATTGCTGTTACTCCATATATTGAACCTTGGCTATGCCAATTCATTTTATTGAATCTCTTAACAAGTAGCCTAAGAAAATTCCTTAGGTACCTATAAAAAATTAATTACTACTTACAAGTATTTGTAAAGCCATTTGCCTTTATTATTTTTTGGGCTATTACATCTAAGTCTTTCTTCATATCATTATAGTATAGAAAAATATATTTATCATTTCTTATTTTTTTTGTATAAAATACTCCTGAAGTGCAACCATTATCTCTCTTAATTGCTAGTGCTATTCCATAGCCTGTTTTTTCATCCACTATATTCCCATGTTTTGGATTTAATCTCGTATTTTCTGGTATTAATAAGGTCACTCCCTCAAATTCTATCTTTTTATTTACTAATCTTTTCATTATATCTTGTTTTGCTAATTCTACTCCTGCTTCATACTTAGGGTTCCCTGCTGCTGATGGTCCATCTTTTTTTCTTGATTCCTCTCTCTCTCTCTTCTAGCTATATTATCTTGTATTGTTAACCTTCCATAACTTATAAAATCACATGAACTAAATATTAATCCTAACATTATTAACATTACCACTCTTTTTAACATCATAGACCAACTCCTTCTCTTAAATTCTTTAGGTATTCATTTATATCTGCTGTAGTTGGATTTCCTTTTCTTGTATATAGTTTTGGTTTTAAGTTCATTTCTTTATTCTTAGGTAATCCCTTATCTTGATAATTTCCATAACCATATTCTTTTCTAAATTCATCTTCTTTTAATCTCTTAACAAGTAGCCTAAGAACCACCCT
>ERZ773010.2324-NODE-2324-length-11309-cov-3.783277_pt1 | contig 11309 bp, 9 predicted proteins | sample MGYA00580842_ERZ773010 | MGnify/ENA primary metagenome ERZ773010 (study PRJEB29015, sample SAMEA2737982) | human oral metagenome | biome: human oral; feature: human-associated habitat; material: dental | place: China | collected 2107 ...
TATCATCCTGAATGGAAATTATATAAAAGATATATTGATGAAGGAATTACCGGAACATCTGTTAAAAAGAGACAGAGTTTTCTCGAAATGATGGAGGATGCTAAAAGCGGAGCATTTGATCTCATTGTTACCAGAGAGGTTTCTCGTTTTGCCAGAAATACTGTTGATACACTGCAACAGACACGAGCATTGAGAAAATATGGTGTAGAAGTGTATTTTACAGAAGACAATATTTGGACAATGAATGATGAAGATGGAGAGCTTCGTTTGACTATTATGGCAACGCTTGCTCAAAATGAAAGTAAAAAAACATCGGTTCGAGTGAAAGCAGGACAGAAAATTTCTTTCCAAAATGGTGTTATATATGGGAATGGAAATATTTTGGGATATGATAAAGTTGGAAAAGACTTTATTATTAATGAGGAGCAAGCTAAAACTGTTCGCATGATTTATGATATGTATTTAGATGGTATGGGAATGCGGAAAATTCAATTTGCACTTGAAGCAGCAGGAAGAAAGACTTCGACAGGACTGACACACTGGTATTCATCTTATATAAGTAGAATATTAAATAATCCATTTTATTGTGGCATTATACTGTATAGGAAGGAATATGTTCCGGATTATCTGGAACAAAAGAAAGTCAAGAATTGGGGAGAAGTAAAGAAAATTGCAGTAGAAGGTTCACATGAAACGATTGTTAGTAAAGAAGAATTTGAAAAAGTAAGGAAAATGCTTGATGCTAAATCCTTTTCTACTACTAACAGAGGGCGTAGGGGAAAACATAAAGCCAATGATGTTTGGTGTAGAAAGTTGAAATGTTATTGTGGAGCATCTATGAATAGGAGAGTTTGGCACAGAGTAAATGGTACCCCACAGTATTGTTATCAATGTTATTCACAAGTGAGAACCGGAAGTATTGCCACTCGAAAAAAGAAAGGACTTGATTTAGAAGGTATTTGTGATACACCACTGGTTCCGGGATGGAAATTGGGTGCAATGGCAGATATAATCTTTCAAAAATTTTGGCAAGATAGAAATGGAATTATCAAGATTGCAAATAAAATGCTGGAAGAACACTTTAAAGATGATAGAGATATTGATTTTCAAAGTGAGATAGAAGAAACGCAACGAAAAATTTCAATTCTAGATAAGAAATTTGATAATCTGGTTGATATGAGAATGGCAGGAGAAATTGACAAGTCAAAATTTGATGAGAAGAAAAAAAACTTATTTGAGGAGAAAGAAAAGTGGCAGAAAATGCTAAAATCATATCAAATAGATGAAGAAGTTTCAGACGAAGAATATGATCAACGCTTACAGGTATTGAGGTATGGGTTGGAACAGAATTTTAATTTTTCAACACACAGCATACCGGAAGAAGTGATAGATGCTTTTGTAAAAGAAATAATCGTATATCCAAACTGTTTTGTATGGAAATTGAATATAGTCGATGATGACTTTAAATTACAGGTCGATGGTCGAAAAAATAATCCAACAGTTAGCCTAATCGAGAGTCCTTCAATTGACAACAGCAGTGCAGGCAGCGATTGCGGATAAGGCTAAGTAGAAGTATTTGAATATAATCAATATAAGGGAAGGCAGTTATTGCTTTCCCTTTTTTGTAGTGAAGACTTTATTAGGGGGCAGCATATAGATTTATCAATAAGTCTGAAAGAAATGTTATAGATATAAACAATCTAAAATAAACTAAAACCTATCGAGCATGGAAAATTATTTAATGTATAAATAAGTATAAAATCCAAAACAAACTAAAGAAGAATAACTAAGATAATTTTTACTATGAAAATCACAGAAGAAAATATTTTAAAGAGCCAATTATATATTAAAGAAACATAAGAAAAAAGTTTTTAAATATATTCAAATAAAAAAGGTTATAAACTTGAAAAAAGATAGTACTTATTATCAAATCATATATACTAAAACAGGATTAAGAAGCTGAGAAATTATAATCTTTATGATACGGTTATAGGAGTACTCAAAATAATTGCCCCAGAAAAAGGTATGAGTCAATCCTAAATATGCTGAAACATGATATAATATTTGTTATGGTCAAGCATTTTTGTAACACTACAACCTAATTTTTACTATGGGGTTTATACAACCCCATAGCGTGCCTCATAGGGCGTTTTGTAATTATTATAAGAATGCGGACGAACATGGTTATATTGAACATACGCAAATTCTTCGATTGCTGTATAGAGTTCTTTCTCTGAATGGTAATAATGCTGATAAATAAGGTCGTTTTTCAGTGTATTGAAGTACCTTTCCATAGGTGCATTATCATATGGATATCCGGCTTTACTCATACTTTGAGTTATTCCAAGACTTTCGCAGTATTCAGTAAACTCTTTGGATGTATACTGACTTCCTTGGTCAGAGTGCAGCATTAGTTTGTGCAGGTCAATTCTCGGCTGTGAATCAATAGCTTTTTGCAGAGTCCTTTTTGCCAGATCGGAGGTTATATTTCTATCACTTATGCTGGCAACAACACTTCGATCATAAAGATCTATAATTGTGCAATTATAACGCTTACTGCCATCAGTCAGAAATAAATAAGTAAAATCAGTACACCATTTTCGATTGATCTCAGGTGAATTGAAATCCTGCTTAAGTTTATTATTGTAAACTTTGTGTGCAATACCTCGCTCATAACTTAGCTTTCTTCTCCTAGAGATTGAGTAAAGTTGTAACTCCCTGTTCATGTATTTATGAACAGTTAAGCGACTTATATCATAACCTTTACGGCAAAGGTAAATATGAATAATTCGATAACCGGGTGCTCCATTATATGCATGATAGATCTCTCTAATGGTCTTTTTGATTTTAGCTTTGTTTCGATGATAATTAGCCTTTCGTTTTTTTAAGTAATTGTAATAAGCATTTGGACATATATTAAACTTTCTTAGAAGCCATCTTAATCCAAATTTCTTATTATATTTTTGAATAAATCGATAAGCCCTTAATCGATTTCCTTCGCAAAGAATGCCGCCGCTTTTTTTAAGAAGTCATTTTCCTTTTGTAGTTCTGCAAGTTGCTTTTTTAACTTAAGATTCTCTTTCATAGAATCATAATCTGCTTTGGCTTCTTTATTTATTTGGCATTCTTTACGGAATTGATGTACCCAATTGGATATACTTGCTTTTGACACACTGTATTCAGCTGCAAGCCCTTGGATGGTGCGTCCCTCCTCAAGGTGGAGATGAACAATTTTCTTCTTAAATTCAGGTTCGTAGTGTTTATTCATTTGTAACATACCTCGTTTCTTTCTAAGATTATATCTTATTAGGTCGAGCTGTTACAAGTATGTTATACCACAACAATTATATAGATTTAGAAAGACTAATATTATTTACTTTTAGTAATTTATGATAATTTTTGGAGAAATATATTATGCAAAGAATAAAGAAGGATATATTCTACGATTTTATAAGAAAGTATAACTCAGATAGCGATTATCATTTTGTCGGTGAAGTTAATTATTATCTTTTACATGATGATAAGGCTTATGATGGAATAAGATCTCATAGGGAAGCATTAAACTCTGTTTTTAACGAGTTGGTGAAAAAAAGTCCGGTGAACCTAGAAAAAGGTGAGGAAATACGGAACGGACCCGATATAGATATACACAATTTAAGGACTTATGATGTAAATAAGGCACAGCCAACTGAGGTCATCCCTCAGTTGTTTTTCTACTGTCCAAATATCGTAAGCACCGGTTATTATGGTAATGTCAGTTATGATGCAGAATGGAAGAAGGATGATTATAACTTTGAAACTACTGTTCCTTATTGGTATGCATTGATGGAACCGGTGTACGGTAAAAGGAATAAGCCTGATGACTTTAAAAAAGTGAATAAGATGTTATTTCCTAACGGCACGAATGAACTTTATATTTATGAATGGACTACAGATTGGTCAGATTATTTTGATGACGGACATGAATGGTATGGTGCATGTTGCTGGAGTATATACGATAAGAGAATGAACAGATTTGTGGTGATGCTCGTATCGGCTACAGACTGAAAGATTCAGTATAATCTAATTGAATGAAACCTTCTCAATCCCCCAGCAGAGCTGGGGAGACCAGAGGACGCTAGGGGCGATGCACGGAGTAACATAAAAAAATCCTCCGTCGTATAATAGATGTAGGTCTAGCAAACCACATTAAAAACAACGGAGGTGTCCATGGACAAATTAAGTTTATCACATAGTAGATATAATTGCACATATCATATAGTTTTTATTCCAAAGTACCGTCGCAAAATAATGTTTGGTAATCTGAGAAGGGAAGTAGGAGAAGCAATCAGTAAAGTATGTAAGATGGAAGGAGTAATAATAATTAAAGCGGCAACACTTCCAGATCATGTGCATATGTATGTATCAATTCCACCAAAAGCAAGTGTTGCGAAAATGGTAGGTAGAATAAAAGGTAAGAGTGCACTAATGCTTTTCGACAGACATCCAGAATACAGAGAGAAATATAATCGAAATTTTTGGGCAAGAGGATATTATTGTGAAACAGTCGGTAATGTCAATGAAGAGACAATAGTAAAGTATATAGCAGAACAGTATGAGAGGGATCGACTAGAAGGAGAGCCCAATAAATAAGTAATTAAGCCGCATTTATGCGGCTACCAGTAACAAATAGACTGGTTTGTTAGACCGCCTTTAGGCGGAAACACAACGAGCCCTGGAAGGGCTATCACAAACCACCAGCAGAGCTGGTGGTACTGACTTGGAGAATTATAGAAATAGTATATCGCAAGGGTGTGCTATTTATTTTACCCAACTGTCAAAAAAATCTAAAAAAATAAAACTTCTATTTGAAAATAGATAATATAGAACATATAATGTAATCTGAAATTATTAGTAAAAACGCCAAGTTTATTCACTAAGATTGATAAATCCAATAAGATAGGAATTATACGAATGTATCTTATAATAGATTACGAAAATTATTTAATTGACAAGAATAAGAAAAAGATGTATTTAGATGAAAATAAAAATACAGGAATAAGCATAATAATACTTGGAAAGATAAAAAGAGGGGGCTGAATCTATTTTTATATTGGAAATGATATGTATGGAGTTTAATTCTGATTTGAATATATAATTAGTATTAATAGAACAAAAATGGAAATTTACTTTACATGATCATGGCGAAGTACATCTTTGTTGAAGCTTGGTTTTTAACTAATATTACGTTAAAGAATAGATTGCAATATGTGTTTTATTAGAGTGAGTTTTACATTTTATAATATGTAGTGGTATTATTATAGTTAGACAATCTAAAAATGGAGGTAGGTATTGTGATACAAAGTATAATATCGAAACAAATGGCAGATGAGGAATTTGCTTTACTAGAAGATCAAAAACATTTTGAAAAGGTGTGGTCAATAATGCTTCCAAATGTTGAGAAGTATGTAGATAATTTTCTTGTAAGTGTATCTAATTTTGGCAATCTGGGAGTTATGGATTACGCATATAGTACATTTGTTAAGGAGCTTATTGATAAAAACGAAAAAAGGTCTGATAAGTATCATGATATTTTTGATCTTAGCTTATTTGAAGATGAATATGCAATGGATCTTGACGATTTCAAAAACACAACTTTGAAGAAAGAGTGTGATGTTATCAATAAAACGCTTCAAAGTAAAGCGGAAGCACTTAATGACTGGAAGAAAAAATTCTATGGCTCACCAAGTCAGAAGCTTTTTGATACTTGCTATAATTTTATTTCTTTTGGAGCTGAATATAATCAGAAAATGCTAGAGGAACGCATGTCAGAAATAGAAACGATTAAAGATAATTGCTTATCTAAAATGAATGAAGATGCATGCTATCAGACGGGTGTATTTGGATATGGAATAGTCTCAAATATACTAAACCATATGTATCCTCGTGTTTTTCCAGGAAATTATAAGAAGGGGATTTTTTCGTTGCTGTTTTTAACTGGAACGGATATGAAAGGCATTGATATGCCAAGTGATAGTTCAGAGTTTTGCATGGTGAAGGATGAAGTACATTCAAAAACAGGAACTATAGAAGTTGAACATAACTATTTTTATCCATATCAGACATTTGGATTGTATACATATAGGATCTTTAATGTTCTAAATGAAAAAATACAGAGAAGATTTCAGAAGGAGTTCCCAGCTGAATATAGATTTTTGCTTACAAATGCTTTTTATGATTATTTTACGGCTGAATTCCAAGATAAGATTACAATACTTACAGGAAATGATGATGTATTGAAATTCAATACTCCTTGGTAATGATTATGACAAAATACGAAGTATTAAAGAAATATTTTAGTGAAAAAGAAGGATTCAGAGATGTCCAAGAAGAGGTGATAGATTCCTTGTTGGAGGGCAATAGTACACTTTGTTTGATGCCTACTGGTGGAGGAAAGTCTCTGATATATCAAGTTGCCGGTATTTGTACTAAAAAGACTACCATTATTATTTCTCCGCTTGTTGCATTGATGAATCAGCAAAGTCAAGAAATGATGGAAAAAGGTATTAGTACAATTAGTTTTTCTGGAATGGATTACAAGCAGCAATTTAAAATAATTACGGACATGGCTTCTGGAAAGATGCCCCAATATATGTTTACTTCACCTGAACGTATTTCATGTGATGGGTATCTTGAATATGTTTTAAGTAAGCAGAAAAATAACATAGGCTTAATTGTAATTGATGAAGCGCACTGCATTTCTCAATGGGGAGATGGCTTTAGACCTGCATATAAAAATATTCCACTATTCCTTGATAGGATTTTCGGAGATAGCAATTGGCCAGTTGTACTTTGTCTTACTGCAACATTAAATGTGCAACAACAGCAACAGATTATTGAGGATTTTCATATTACAAAAACTATTAAAGGAGAAAACCTTTGGCGAAAGAATCTTCAACTTGAAATTTTCAATTTGAAAAACGGAAAAGAAGATACAAAGGATGAGCAATTAGAGAAGATTATTGAAAAGCATAAGGGTGAGAAAATATTAGTATTTGCCCATCGTGTATACGGAAAACACCCTACGACACGTACTTTATACGACAAATATAAAGATGTTTATGAAGGGGTAGCATATTTTGATTCCAAGGCAGATGACAAGTATAAAGATCAGGTGCTGAACGGCTTTCAAAATGGTGATATCAAAATTGTATTTGCTACATCTGCGTTTGGAATGGGAGTTGATATACCTGATGTTAGAGTCGTTGTGAATTACTTAATATCGGAGACAGTGGAACAATACTATCAAGAAGTAGGCCGAGGTGGAAGAGATGGAGAACAGGCCTATGGATATTTGTTATATACAAATCAATCTAAGCACGGAAGACGAATGTTGTTAAATCAATCGCTATGTACAGAAAAAAGTCTGATTGATTTATATGAGGATAGAAAGCCAAGAGGAGAAATGTCTTTCGGCCATATATCATATGAGGACATGAATGAAGATCAGAAAGTGGCATATGCTTTATTACAGGAGTATGAAGTATATTCTGTCGTCGCTAAAGGATTATCGTCAATTAGATGTTTAGAAGCTATTTCTGCAGAGGGACAGTCTTTTATAGACGCTTTAAAGCAATATGCTAGAAATGGTTCGACATCTGTTATTGCAAAAAAGAGTGGAAAAAATATAAATTCTTTAATACTAAGCATTTGGGAAATGTGTGCTAATGGACATATTAAAATGATAAAAGCGCCAGATCGTTCTATCTTTTATGTACAGAACAAAGAACTGGATGATGATTTGAAAGATAAGATTCTGAATGATCAGGATACAAAGAAATATTTACGTGTTTCAAAATTTGAAGAATTTGTAAGCAGTATTGAAGCAGGTGATACAGCGGAAGTACTAATCAAAAGAGAATTAGACATAGGAGAGTGATACCATGGCAACCTTTATACCAGATGCAAAACCAGATGATTTTAATAATAGCCCTGGAGAAAAGAAAGTATATGAGTCGTTAAAGCTTCTTGGAAAAGATTATAATATTTTTTATTCGCTTAGCTGGATAAGTATTGGAAACGATAGAACGATAGGAGAAGCAGATTTTGTTGTTTTTAATCCAACACATGGAATCATGGTTATCGAGGTTAAATCTGGGGAAATTGAGTATAAAAATAATACATGGTTTCAAACAAATAGAAATACAGGTAAGAAAAAAGAAATATCTCCTTATGACCAAGCTCGAAAGAGTCAGTTTGAACTGTTGGAAAGATTGAGAAAATATGGATACAAAGTAAGATTTAAAAAGCCGATGCTTTGCTATGCGGTATGGTTTCCATCTATTGAATATACATGTACAGATTTATATCCTACAGAAGCTGCATCGGAAATAACATTTGACATCAAAACACTTCTCAATGCGCAAAGTGCTATAGAAAAAGGTTTTGCTTTCTGGAAAGAAAAATTGCATTTTAATGCAGCTCCACTTTCTGATACGGATGTCAGGGCTGTAATGGACGTTATGTGTCCATATTTTCATGCTGTTCCAAAGCTAGGAACGTCTTTTAATGAAGCTGAGCAGTATTATTTAAGGTTAACAAATCAACAGGTAGCATTGTTGGATTTCTTAGTAGAACAAGATACAGCTGTGATACATGGTTTGGCTGGAACTGGGAAAACGGTATTGGCCGTTGAAAAGGCAAAGATGTTATCAAATCAAGGCGAGAATGTGTTATTTCTTTGTTATAACAGCTTTTTGCGAGATTCCTTGAGAGAAAATAACACTATTCCGGGAGTGGTTTTTCATAATGCTCACTCTTTGGCTTATGAAATAATGGGCCAATCAGATTTAGAATTAGACAAAGTGCTGAAAGAATTTGAAGAGTATCTTGAGGTTGTTTTTGATAAAGAAGATTGGGAGTATAAGAATGTTATTGTTGATGAAGGACAGGATTTAGATGACCGTTTATTAAATCGTTTGTATGATTTGGTGCGGAGTAAAAAAGGTTGTTTCTATGTTTTTTATGATAAGAACCAGTTTATTATGAAGAATAAGCAGCCTCATTGGATTGAAGATGCTGAGTGTAGATTGGTTTTGAATAAAAACTGTAGAAATACTGCTGAAATATTTAAGACTGCGTGCAGCATAATAGGTAAAGGTAGTCCTTTACTTAATGAGATTCATGGTGATGTTCCGTTTTTGCGTTTTTACTCTACAGAAAAGGAACTTAAAGATATAGTAGAAAGATTTTTAGAAAAAATGAAAAAAGAAGAAGTTACTGCAGAGAAAATAGCAATCCTTACTGCTACCACTATAAGCAATTCATTTTTGAATCTTAATGACATTTATGCAGGTTTTTATCTATCGGAAAAGAGAGAAGAAGGAAAAATTCATTTTACGACAATTCGTAAGTTTAAAGGACTTGAGGCAGATGCAATATTGATAGTTGATGCATCAATGATTGGTTTGAAATCGGATGCAGATAGGCGTATTCTCTATGTTGGGGCTTCTCGTGCTAAAAATTATTTAGAAATTGCAATGATTCAAGATATTGCGGATGTCGATATGGGAGATTATGTAAGATGTCTGAATCCAAATAGAGTATTGCCCAAAAATAAGAAAGGGTTAAAGCGTCTTTTTAGCGTAGAAATATAGAGCTCTTGTAGTTTTTGAAAGGAGAAAGAAGGGTTGGATTTTGTCGAAAACTCAATAGTTGCCAAGCATAGAGATTTTTTTCAAAGATTTGAATTAAACAAAGAATTTGCTAGTTTATATTCTTCTGTGGAAAAAGCGTTACTTAAAGAAATTTTTGAGAGTGCTCATCATGAAATTAACAGATTATGTGGAAGGATGAACGAAAGACTCCCAACTGGTGAGTTTGGTGCTCATTATTGGGCTGAAGAGAGTAGAGATTTATTATTAACTATAGAAATTATTTTTGGTTTGTATAATAACTTAAAAGATACAAATTATGCTTTTGAGATAGAGGAATATTATAAGTTGCTATTTTATGAATGTAGAGATTTCCTTAGCAACAGTGGTGGAAGTGAATTGCCTCCAAATCATGAAAAAATAATGCTATATTATGTTGATCCTTTATTTTCTATGGTAGATGAAGTTCAGGTGTCTACACCGGAATCTGAATTCCATGCAGAATTAAAACTTATAGGTTGTGGATCTTATGCACAAGTGTTTAAATATACAGATAAATTTTATGATAAAGAGTATGTTTTGAAGAGAGCACTGAAAGATTTAGAAGCTAAGGAACTTGCTCGCTTTAGAAAAGAATATAATATAATGAAACAACTCTCTTCACCATATATTATTGAGGTATATAGATACAGAGATGGAGCCAATGAGTATATCATGGAATGCATGGATGAAACACTACAAAAATACATTTCGAGAAATAATGATTCATTGAGTTGGATGAGACGTAAAGGAATTGCTAGACAGGTTTTAAGTGGTTTTATTTATGCACAAAGTAAGGGTCTTCTTCATCGCGATATAAGTCCTAATAATATTCTGGTAAAAGAATATGATGATAATACGGTTGTTGTTAAAATATCTGATTTTGGATTAGTAAAAACACCAGATAGTTCATTAACGTCTTATAATACAGAGACCAAGGGCGTGTTTAATGATCCAACATTAGTACGTGATGGATTCGCAAATTATGATAAATATCATGAGACATATGCATTAACACTTATTGTTTATTTTATAATGACTGGAAAAACAAATGTTAAAAAAAATAATAATAAATCAATTGCTGAGTTTTTGGATAAAGGGATGAATCCTGTCAGAACAGAACGATATGCTTCTGCAAAGGAAGTGTTAGAAGCTGTAAAGATGTTGTCAGAATCATATTAAAATAATAAATGGCTCAAAGTGGTGGTGAGCTATTTATTGAATACTTTGAGAAAAAACAATATAAAGATAATTTTCAAGAGATACAACACATATGAAAAATAATATTAAATTGGATATAAATAATGCTTGTGATACAACAACAATGTTATATCAAATAAAAAGAAGATAGATATATTCATGATGATATTGTTGAAGGTGAACAAGAACATCCATATAAAGCTGAATATGCTAAAGTAAATAATTATTTATATACAGAGAAATAAGTTTACTATAAAATTGATAAATAATAGTAAGTTTTAGAGGTGAAGTGTAATGTCCAATGACCTGCAGAAGTTATTTAAAAAATTCATGGAAGAATACGAATCGGAGCTAAATGCGGCCCGTAAAGATAAGGATTTTAAACGTCCTTTAGGTAATATAGTTAGAAAAGATATTGCACATCTAATTGGAGCGCAA
>ERZ773010.2327-NODE-2327-length-11301-cov-17.008714_pt1 | contig 11301 bp, 9 predicted proteins | sample MGYA00580842_ERZ773010 | MGnify/ENA primary metagenome ERZ773010 (study PRJEB29015, sample SAMEA2737982) | human oral metagenome | biome: human oral; feature: human-associated habitat; material: dental | place: China | collected 2107 ...
GAAGCCAAATGGAATCAGAAGATCTGGAATGCTGTCGATAGGGCTGAGGAAATAAACCAGTGCGCCGACAATAATCATTTTTGCCCGTTTGGGCGTGTGTTCGGATTCCCAAAGGTAATAAAGTGCATAAAGCTGTCGGACGACAGGTTTGCCCAGGCGGCCGGCAAAGCGTCCGAGTTTTTTCATAAAACCGGATGTGTCCAAGTTTCGACGGCGGAAGGAGGGGATGTAGTCCTCCGGATCGGGTGTGTTTTGATGAGGGGAGTGTGTCATGATGCAGCTTCCTTATAAGGTATGGAAACATTGTTGGTATCGCACTGTATTTTAGTCCATCTAGAGATAGATGAAATGTCTTTGAATGTATAACTATGTAAGAGTAGTGGAGATAATGCAACGGTAATAAATTAAGAATGGCTTATGCCTTTGTAAAGGTTAGGTATCGAGAGTGAGAATTTATCTCACAATAGATACAATTCTCAAATAATAATGATGTTATCGTAAGTGCTTTGATGGGGAGATGGCTTAATTGCAGGAAAGTAACAAAAAAGGCTAGCCACGCAAAAAAAAATCTAAGAATGATTGTTTGATTTTATTAGTCTTTTGGTAAAAATCATTAGAGCATTCATAAATTGCACTGTTCAAAATGAGATAAAACAGGTAAATTATGGTTTATGTAGCTTATTGTAGTGCTGAGCTATAGGTTTTGAGCTGATAATAAATCTAGAGGAACTGACCATGTCCGCCAAATCACGCCCGGTATTTTTGGAAATTCCGAATATCCGATTGCCCATACCGGGGATTGTATCTATTCTTCACCGTATCAGCGGCGTCGGCTTGTTTGTGATGCTGCCTGTTCTCTTGTATTTCTTCTCTGGAACGCTGGATCGCGAAGCGTCGTTTGAAGCATATCGTTCTGCTATCTCCAATCCGTTTGTGAAGCTGATCCTTATCGGTCTGTTGTGGGCATATCTGCACCACTTTTTCGCCGGTATCCGCTTTCTGTTTTTGGATGTGCATAAAGGCTTGGAATTAAATACTGCCCGTGCTACTGCTAAAGTTGTATTTGCTTCTGCTTTGATTCTGACTGTCGTTTTGGGAGCTTTGTTATGGTAGAACGTAAATTGACAGGTGCGCATTACGGTTTGCGCGATTGGGCAATGCAACGTGCAACTGCGGTCATCATGTTGGTGTACACCGTGGTTCTTTTGGTTGTTTTGTTTACGTTGCCTAAAGAATATTCGGCATGGCAGGCATTTTTTGATCAAACTTGGGTGAAAGTATTTACCCAAGTGAGCTTCTTGGCCGTATTCCTGCATGCATGGGTAGGTATCCGCGATTTGTGGATGGACTACATTAAGCCTTTCGGCGTGCGTTTGTTTTTACAAGTTGCCACCATCGTCTGGTTAGTAGGCTGCTTGGTGTATTCAGTTAAAGTAATTTGGGGGTAAATATGGGTTTTCCTGTTCGCAAGTTTGATGCCGTGATTGTTGGCGGTGGTGGTGCAGGTTTACGTGCAGCCCTCCAATTGTCTAAATCCGGTCTGAATTGTGCCGTTTTGTCTAAAGTGTTCCCAACCCGTTCTCATACTGTAGCGGCTCAAGGCGGTATTTCTGCTTCATTAGGTAATGTACAGGAAGACCGTTGGGATTGGCATATGTACGATACCGTGAAAGGTTCCGACTGGCTGGGCGACCAAGATGCGATTGAGTTTATGTGTCGCGCTGCGCCTGAAGCCGTAATTGAGTTGGAACACATGGGTATGCCTTTCGACCGTGTGGAAAGCGGTAAAATCTACCAACGTCCTTTCGGCGGCCATACTGCCGAACACGGTAAACGCGCGGTAGAACGTGCATGTGCGGTTGCCGACCGTACCGGTCATGCGATGTTGCATACTTTGTACCAACAAAACGTCCGTGCCAATACACAATTCTTTGTGGAATGGACGGCGCAAGATTTGATTCGTGATGAAAACGGCGACGTCGTCGGTGTGACCGCCATGGAAATGGAAACCGGCGAAGTTTACATTTTCCATGCTAAAGCCGTGATGTTTGCTACTGGCGGCGGAGGTCGTATTTATGCTTCTTCTACCAATGCCTATATGAACACCGGCGACGGTTTGGGTATTTGCGCCCGTGCAGGCATTCCGTTGGAAGATATGGAGTTCTGGCAATTCCACCCGACCGGCGTGGCAGGTGCAGGCGTGTTGATTACCGAAGGTGTACGCGGAGAGGGTGGTATTCTGTTGAATGCCGACGGCGAACGCTTTATGGAACGTTATGCGCCGACCGTAAAAGACTTGGCTTCGCGCGACGTGGTTTCTCGCGCAATGGCGATGGAAATCTACGAAGGTCGCGGCTGTGGTAAAAACAAAGACCATGTATTGCTGAAAATCGACCATATCGGTGCCGAAAAAATTATGGAAAAACTGCCGGGCATCCGCGAGATTTCCATTCAGTTTGCCGGTATCGACCCGATTAAAGACCCGATTCCCGTTGTGCCGACTACCCACTACATGATGGGCGGTATTCCGACCAACTACCACGGTGAAGTCGTTGTCCCGCAAGGCGACGAATACGAAGTGCCGGTAAAAGGTTTGTATGCTGCGGGCGAGTGCGCTTGTGCTTCCGTACACGGTGCGAACCGTTTGGGTACCAACTCCCTGCTTGACTTGGTGGTATTCGGTAAAGCTGCCGGCGACAGCATGATTAAATTCATCAAAGAGCAAAGCGATTGGAAACCGCTGCCTGCCGATGCGGGCGAGCTGACCCGCCAACGTATCGAACGCTTGGATAACCAAACCGGCGGCGAAAACGTTGATGCGCTGCGCCGCGAACTGCAACGCTCCGTCCAACTGCACGCCGGTGTGTTCCGTACCGATGAGATTCTGAGCAAAGGCGTTCAAGAAGTCATGGCGATTGCCGAGCGTGTGAAACGTACTGAAATCAAAGACAAGAGCAAAGTGTGGAATACCGCGCGTATCGAAGCTTTGGAATTGGATAATCTGATTGAAGTAGCGAAAGCGACTTTGGTATCTGCCGAAGCACGTAAAGAATCACGCGGCGCACACGCTTCAGACGACCATCCTGAGCGCGATGACGAAAACTGGATGAAACACACGCTTTATCATTCAGATACCAACACCTTGTCCTACAAACCGGTACACACCAAGCCTTTGAGCGTGGAATACATCAAACCGGCCAAGCGCGTTTACTGATGCGTTTTCAGACGACCTCCGTATCAAAAGGGGTCGTCTGAAAATCAAATACACCACCACACTGAACGGCCTGAACCCATAACATAAAACCATCAGGCGGTTTATGAGAAAAGGAACACTTCTCATGGAAAAAATGAGCTTTGAAATTTACCGTTACAATCCGGACGTTGATGCCAAACCTTATATGCAACGTTACGAGTTGGAATTGGAACCAACCGACGTTAAACTTTTGGACGCTTTAGTGCGTCTGAAAGCACAAGACGATACATTGTCTTTCCGCCGTTCTTGCCGTGAAGGTATTTGCGGTTCTGACGGTATGAATATCAACGGCAAAAACGGCTTGGCATGTCTGACCGATCTGCGTGGCCTGAAACAGCCGGTTAAAATCCGCCCGTTGCCCGGTTTGCCTGTCATCCGCGACCTGATTGTGGACATGACCCAGTTCTTCAAACAATACCACTCCATTAAGCCTTACGTCGTCAACGACAATCCGATCGATTCCGACAAAGAGCGTCTGCAAACTCAGGAAGAGCGCAAAGAGTTGGACGGCTTGTACGAATGTATTTTGTGCGCCTGTTGTTCGACCGCCTGTCCGTCGTTCTGGTGGAATCCCGACAAATTCGTCGGTCCGTCCGGTTTGCTGAACGCCTACCGCTTCATTGCCGACAGCCGCGATACCATTACCAATGAGCGTTTGGACAATTTGAACGACCCGTATCGTCTGTTCCGCTGCCATACCATCATGAACTGCGTGGACGTATGTCCTAAACACTTGAATCCGACCCGTGCCATCGGTAAGATTAAAGAAATTATGTTGAAACGGGCCGTTTAAGAAATGATGGTTTTTGACGATACTGCCAAACGGAAAATCCGTTTTCAAACCCGCCGGGGATTATTGGAGTTAGATCTGATTTTCGGCAGGTTTATGGAAAAAGAATTCGAGCATTTGAGCGACGATGAGCTGACCTGTCTGGTGGAGATATTGGCGTTTCAGGATCAAGAGCTTTTGTCCCTGATTAACGGCAGCCGTACCACTGACAAAGCGCACTTGGTTCCGATGCTCGAAAAAATAAGACGGTCATGATCCAACGGGAATCTCCGGAGACAATGGAGGCCGTCTGAAAACGAAAATAACGGGCGGCCGGGCCGCTACTTTTACAAAGGAGTCATCTAAATGTCTGAAAAAACAAAAGTAACCTTGACCGTTTCCGGCTGCGAAACAGAATTACCGGTACTGGACGCGGCTTTGGGCCACAATGTCGTCGACATCCGGTCATTGACCAAGTCCACCGGACTATTCGCCTTTGACCCGGGGTTTATGTCCACCGCCAGTTGCGAATCAAAAATCACTTATATCGATGGCGACGAAGGGCTGCTGTATTACCGTGGTTATCCCATCGAACAGCTTGCCGAAAAATCCGACTATCTGGAAGTCTGCTACCTGCTGATTTACGGCGAACTGCCTACGCCCAAGCAAAAAGCGGAATTTGAATGTACCGTGCGCCACCACACCATGGTACACGAACAGCTTACTTGGTTCTTCCGCGGTTTCCGCCGCGACGCGCATCCGATGGCGATGATGGTGGGTGTGGTCGGCGCGCTGTCTGCGTTCTATCAAGACAGTCTGGACATTACTAATCCCGAACACCGCAAAATCGCGATTTACCGCCTGATTTCCAAAATCCCGACCATTGCGGCGATGTGCTACCGCTATTCCAACGGTTTGCCGTTCAATTATCCGAGAAATAACCTCTCTTATTCCGAAAACTTCATGCATATGATGTTCGCGACGCCGTGCGAAGACTACAAACCCAATCCCGTATTGGCACGCGCGCTTGACCGTATCTTTATCCTTCATGCCGACCATGAACAAAACGCATCCACTTCCACCGTGCGGCTGGCCGGTTCTTCCGGCGCGAATCCGTTTGCCTGTATTTCGGCGGGTATCGCCTGTCTGTGGGGCGCTTCGCACGGCGGGGCGAACGAAGCCGTTTTGCTGATGCTGGATGAAATCGGCGATGTGTCGCATGTTGCCGAATATATGGAAGGGGTCAAGCAGCGCAAATACCGTCTGATGGGCTTCGGCCACCGCGTGTACCGCAACATGGATCCGCGCGCCAGCATCATGCGCCAAACCTGTTATGAAGTGCTGAAAGAGCTGAACCTTGAAGATAATCCGAAATTCAAGTTGGCGATGGAGCTGGAAAAAATCGCCCTGAAAGATCCGTTCTTCGTTGAGCGCAAACTGTATCCGAATGTGGATTTCTATTCCGGTATCGTATTGTCCGCACTCGGCATTCCGACCTCGATGTTTACCGTGATTTTCGCTTTGGCGCGCAGCGTGGGCTGGATTTCACATTGGCATGAAATGATTGGCGATCCTTCGCTGAAAATCGGCCGTCCGCGTCAGCTTTACACTGGTGCGCCGCGCCGCGATTTCGTGCCGCCGGAGCAACGCTGACATCCGAATGCCCGACCATCGTAACGAAAGGAAGATGTCGGGCTGTTTGATATTATCAAACAAAAAGTTAAATCGTACCTGTACCGTTGAAAGCCTTGTCGGGCCGAAATACTACAAGCAGTTTCATCCGGAAGGGAGTAGAATGCTATCGTTCGGGGCGGTCGTGCAGGCCGTCTGAAAACAGACGGAGTTCTACTCTTTATTCACATCTTAATTGAAAAGAGCATACGCCATGATGGACGACAAACTCAATTTCTCTTACCTTTTCGGTTCAAACGCTCCCTATATTGAAGAGCTGTACGAACAATTCCTTGAAAATCCCGATTCCGTAGATGAAAAATGGAAACAGTATTTCAGCGATTTGTCGAAACAGCCCGGTGCAGCCGCAGTCGATGTCGCCCACGGCCCCATCCGTGAATCGTTCGCCAATTTGACCAAGCACAAATCCGCAGCGGCGGGGGGCATGGACGAAACGATGATGAGGAAACAGGTCGGCGTATTGCGCTTGATTTCCGCTTACCGTATACAAGGTGCCGGTGCCGCCCAGCTTGATCCGCTGAAACGTATGCCGCCGCGCAATATCGAAGCCCTCGACCCCAAATTCCACGGACTGAGCGATGCCGACATGGCCGTTCAGTTCAGCATGGGGGAGGGCGATTTCTTCGGCCGCGACAAAATGGCGCTGTCTGACATCGTCAATAATCTGAAACAGACTTATTGCGGCCATCTCGCATTGGAATACATCTACATCCCGAATACCGAAGAGCGCCGTTGGTTGCGCAATTATTTTGAGAGCGTCCTCTCTACGCCGCAATACAGTGCCGAACAGAAACGCCGCATCCTGAAAGAAATGACCGCTGCCGAGACTTTGGAGCGTTATCTGCATACCAAATACGTCGGTCAAAAACGCTTCGGTATCGAAGGCGGCGAGAGCGTGATTGTCGGGCTGAACTACTTGATTCAGAACGCGGGTAAAGACGGTGTGGAAGAGGTTATCGTCGGTATGGCGCACCGAGGCCGTCTGAATGTGTTGGTCAATTCCTTGGGTAAAAAGCCGGGCGATTTGTTTGCCGAATTTGAAGGCCGCGCCGAAATCAAGCTGCCCAGCGGCGACGTGAAATACCATATGGGCTTTAGTGCCGATGTCGCTACGCCGAACGGCCCGATGCACGTTTCATTGGCGTTCAACCCGTCCCATCTGGAAATCGTCAATCCCGTAGTCGAAGGTTCGGCGCGCGCCAAACAGGGCCGCCACGGTGAGAACGGCCGCGATAAAGTGTTGCCCGTATTGATTCACGGCGATTCTGCATTTGTCGGCTTGGGTGTCAACCAGGCAACGTTCAATTTGTCCAAAACACGTGGCTACACCACCGGCGGTACGGTTCACATCGTTATCAACAACCAAATCGGCTTTACCACATCCGACCTGCGCGATACCCGCTCGACGGTGCATTGCACCGACGTGGCGAAAATGGTTTCCGCTCCGGTTATCCACGTCAACGGCGACGACCCTGAACGCGTATGTTTCGCTATCCAGGCCGCGCTGGATTACCGTAAGAAATTCCATAAAGACATTGTGGTCGATGTAGTCTGCTTCCGAAAATGGGGCCATAACGAAGGCGACGACCCGACATTGACCCAGCCGATGATGTACAAAAAAGTATCGCAGCATCCGGGGACGCGCGCACTGTATGTCGAAAAACTGGTTGCGGAAGGTATCGTAACCGAGGCGGAGGCAGATGGTTATGTACAGGCTTATCGCGACGCGCTGGACAAAGGCGAACATGTCGAGCAGACAACTTTGAGCAGCTTCCGGCATACCCAAGTGGATTGGAGCAAATACCAAGGTAAGGACTGGCGCGAAAGCGTCGAAACCGGCCTGCCTGCTGCCGACATCGAGCGTCTTGCCGAAAAATTCACCGCCGTTCCCGAAGGCTTTTCCCTGCATCCGACGGCGAAGCGCGTGATCGAAGCGCGAAAAGGCATGGCTGCGGGCAGTCAGCCGATTGACTGGGGTATGGCGGAAACCCTCGCATACGCCAACTTGGTGACCAAAGGTCATGGCGTGCGCATCTCCGGTGAAGACTCCGGTCGCGGTACGTTCTCGCACCGCCATGCCGTGTTGCACGATCAAAACCGCGAAAAATGGGACGACGGTGCCTATGTGCCGCTGCGCAATATGGGCGACAGTGCCGCCGACTTCCTCGTCATCGACTCTATCCTGAATGAAGAAGCAGTGATGGCATACGAATACGGTTATGCCTGCTCAGCACCCGACAAACTGACCATTTGGGAAGCGCAGTTCGGCGACTTTGCCAACGGCGCGCAAGTCACCATCGACCAATTCCTGTCGTCCGGTGAAACCAAGTGGGGACGTTTGTGCGGCCTGACTACCATCCTGCCGCACGGCTATGACGGTCAGGGTCCGGAACACTCCTCCGGTCGCGTAGAACGCTGGTTGCAACTGTGTTCCGAACACAATATGCAAGTTATCATGCCGTCTGAAGCGTCGCAGATGTTCCATCTGCTGCAACGCCAAGTCTTGGGTTCGTACCGCAAACCGCTGGTGATTTTCATGTCCAAACGCCTGTTGCGCTTCAAAGGCGCGATGAGTCCGTTGGAAAACTTTACCGAAGGTTCGCGCTTCCGCCCCGTTATCGGCGATACCGCCAAGCGTGGCAACAATGAAAGCGTGAAACGCGTGATTCTGTGCGCCGGACAGGTTTACTACGATTTGGAAGCAGGCCGTGCCGAGCGTAAACTGGAAAACGATGTCGCCATCGTCCGCGTCGAGCAGCTTTATCCGTTCCCATACGACGAAGTGCGCGCGGAGTTGGCGAAATATCCGAACGCGAAATCCGTGGTTTGGGCACAAGAAGAGCCGAAAAACCAAGGTGCGTTCTACCAAATCCGCCACCGCTTGGAAGACGTTATCGGCGAAAGCCAAAAACTGTCTTATGCCGGTCGTCCGAGCAGCGCATCGCCAGCCGTCGGCTATATGAGCAAACACGTCGCCCAGCTGAAACAACTGGTTGAAGACGCAATGACGCTGTAACGCAATACGGTGCGGCGTTCCGAATGAAACACTTCTGACGGAACGCCCGCCAAACAAAAGAGATAACACACAACAGGTCGTCTGAAAAACAACGACCATCCGGAGACACAAAATGATTATTGATGTAAAAGTACCCATGCTGTCCGAAAGCGTATCTGAAGGCACGCTCTTGGAATGGAAGAAAAAAGTCGGCGAAGCCGTAGCGCGCGACGAAATCCTGATCGACATCGAAACCGACAAAGTGGTTTTGGAAGTACCTTCTCCACAAGCCGGCGTATTGGTTGAAATCATTGCCCAAAACGGCGAAACCGTTGCCGCCGAACAAGTATTGGCACGCATCGACACCGCTGCAACCGCTTCTGTTGAAGCCCCAGCCGCTGCGCCTGCACCTGAAGCCGCTCCCGCCGCTGCGCAAACTAATGCCGCCATGCCTGCCGCCGCCAAGCTGGCAGCCGAAACCGGCGTGGATGTGAACACGCTGCAAGGTTCCGGCCGCGACGGTCGCGTCTTGAAAGAAGACGTGCAAAACGCCGCTGTTAAACCTGCCGCTGCACCCGCTGCCGCGCCGGCGCCTGTTCCCGCAGGCGCACGTCCGGAGCAACGCGTTCCGATGAGCCGCCTGCGCGCCCGCGTTGCCGAGCGTCTCTTGGCCTCGCAACAAGAAAACGCGATTCTGACTACGTTCAACGAAGTCAATATGAAACCCATCATGGACTTGCGTGCGAAATACAAAGAAAAATTCGAGAAAGAACACGGTGTCAAACTCGGCTTCATGTCTTTCTTCGTCAAAGCAGCCGTTGCCGCGCTGAAAAAATATCCGGTGGTGAATGCCTCCGTTGACGGCAGCGACATCGTTTATCACGGTTACTTCGACATCGGTATCGCCATTGGCAGCCCGCGCGGTTTGGTTGTGCCGATTCTGCGTGATGCCGACCAAATGAGCATTGCCGACATCGAACAAGCCATCGTCGATTACGCGAAAAAAGCCAAAGACGGCAAAATCGCGCTGGAAGATTTGACCGGCGGTACGTTCAGCATCACCAACGGCGGTACATTCGGCTCTATGATGTCCACCCCGATTATCAATCCGCCGCAATCCGCTATTTTGGGTATGCACGCAACCAAAGAGCGCGCAGTCGTGGAAAACGGTCAAGTCGTTGTCCGCCCGATGATGTATCTGGCGCTCTCTTACGACCATCGCATTATCGACGGCCGCGAAGCCGTGCTGACTTTGGTTGCCATCAAAGACGCGCTGGAAGATCCGGCACGCCTGTTGTTGGATCTGTAAACGCCGCCAAAGGGATATAAAGTGGATAAAAACAGAGCAGTTTGAAATCGGGCTGCTTACTGGCTTTCAGACGACCTTGAAACGGAAGAGGTCGTCTGAAAACGGCGGGATGTTTGAAATCTAAGGGAGAAAGTTTGTTGCTGCCATTTTCCGTGCAGAAGCAAACGGTTGAAAATCCATAGGAGTATATCCATGAAACCCATCTTCCTGTTTCCGCTTTTGGCTGTCGTTTTCCTGCTTGGCGCGTGTGCCGCATTCGAAGGTAAGGAATATTCCGTCAACGCTTATGATGCGCGCGGCAGAATGTTGAATAAGCGTTTTGAAATGGACAGCAACAAAGCAGGTATCCCCGTCGCCCGCAGTGTTTTGTGCAAACGCTATCCGCACGCTACCGTCCGCGTTTACAACAATTTCACCGGACAGGAAGTCAGGGAATACAGCCCGCATTCCTGCCGCCGCTGATGCGTCCGAACCAATCGGACTGAAGTTTCAAAGGTCGTGCCTGCTGGCAGGCTTCGCACTCTGAAAAAGGCAGAATGAGTTTTAACTGCGTTGAAGCCGCGCTTTCAGACGACCTCTTATGCAAAATATAGTGGATGAATTTTAAATCAGGAGAAGGCGACGAAGCCGCAGACAGTACAGATAGTACGGCAAGGCGAGGCAACGCTGTACTGGTTTAAAGTTAATCCACTATGCAAGGCTATCCTTTTATTTTTAAAAAAATTATTTCAAATCAGCGAGCATGGGCGGAGCGCAGCAGGTTTGAGCGCGGTCAAAGTCGTCAAAGGTCGTTTGAAAAGGCGGTTTCTATGAAATGAGAAGGGGAGGGCAAGTTTTTCAGACGACCTTTTGTCCGTCTTTATCAACAAGAATCTGCTAAAATCGTCCGTTTCCCACTTCAACCTGACAGCAGCAATACATGAATATCTTTTACGAAGAGTCCGGCCAGTTCAAAGTCGCCGCCATCGTCCAAAAAAACGACGCCACCTACCAAGTCGATACCCAACACGGCAAGCGCACCAAAGTGAAGGCGAACAACGTCTTTGCCGAGTTCGACGGCGATATGGCGACTTTTTTGGAGAACGCGCAGGCGCAGGCGGCGGACATCGACACCGATTTATTGTGGGAAGTATGCGGCGAAGAAGAATTTTCCGCCGAGGCGATTGCCGAAGAATATTACGGCCATGCGCCGACCAAAACCGAGCTGGCGGCGACCTTGATTGCGCTGTACGCCGCGCCGATGTATTTCTACAAAAAAGCCAAAGGCGTGTTCAAAGCCGCGC
>ERZ773010.2329-NODE-2329-length-11291-cov-18.795657_pt1 | contig 11291 bp, 14 predicted proteins | sample MGYA00580842_ERZ773010 | MGnify/ENA primary metagenome ERZ773010 (study PRJEB29015, sample SAMEA2737982) | human oral metagenome | biome: human oral; feature: human-associated habitat; material: dental | place: China | collected 2107 ...
TGCCGGAGCGCCGAACGGCCGATCTCGACCAGGAGATCGGTGAGGGCGGTGTACGGCTCGGGGCCATCGGGAGCGCGTACGGAGAGCGAGATGCCCGACGCTGCGACCGTCTCGACCCTGCGCAGAAGGTCGTCGATGCGCTGCTCCCGTGCGGCGGGAAGCCCCGCCGTGGATGCCAACTCCAGGAGCGCGGAGGCGACTCTTTTGATGGGGTCGGTTCCCGAGGGAATGCGAAGCTGTGGTGTCACCCAGCCGCCTGCCTCGAAGGCCTCGCGCGCGATCCGGCGCACGAGTGAGGACTTGCCGGAGCCCGCCTCGCCGAGAATGGTGCGGCCCCGCTCGTGAATGCCGGCCAGACGGCGTGGACAAAGGATGTCCCGCCAATCGCTGAGTTGGCTGGTGCGGCCGGCCCACACGGCGGGAACCGTGTCCGAGCCCGGGCTGAAGGGCGAGTCGAGCGGAATCCTCACGACGATAAGTTTATCAACGGATGAGTTCCTTGATAAACTTATTAAAAGATTTGGAGCGTTTCACCGCGCCACCCGGCGCCGTAGCAATCGCTCCGCGATCGTGTACGTCGACACGTCTGCCCTCGGTGCCCTGCTGATCGAACAACCCGAGAGCAACGCCCTGGTCGATCGGGGTGGAAAACCGGACCGCAGACGCGCTGGTTTCCTGCGACCTGCTCGAAACTGAACTGCGGCGCATCGCCTGTCTGGGAAAGCATCGATCAGGTTGCCGTGACCTGGATCCTCGACGGGGTCGGGCTGGCCGCTCTTGACCGGGCGGTTTACCGCGGCGCAGGTCTGTTGCCCATGCCATACCTGCGGGGCCTCGATGCGTTGCACCTCGAAGCGGCAATGCGACTCGATGCCGCCGCGGTTCTCACCTACGACCACAGGTTCGGCAAGGCGGTCCGGGCCATGGGGCTTCAGGTGATCGCGCCCGGAACAGCGCACGTGTGAAAGCCGGTGATCGGGACGAAGGGGCAGCGGAGCGGGGCGATCACATCCTCCGGTGCCCGAGGAGATCACGCAGCAGACGGTTCTCGACCGCGACCCGGTTCGCGGCTTCACGGGTCTTGGTGAACAGCTGCCTCACCGCTGAGAGCTGTTTGTTGTGGAGCGCGATCCGGGCGCCTCTCCGAGAGACGGGGGAACGAGACACGGATCGGACATACTGAGTTCGGCAGCCGTGCCCAGGAAGAGGTCGTGGGCGAGCCCGGGCTTTTGTCCCATCAACTCATCGGCTCGTTCAAGGCAGGCGACGAGATCCGGGGAGAAGGGTCCGTGAAGGCAGGGAGATCATGTCGAGGTCCTTCCGCTCCGATTGGATGGGCTCAACTGCATGTCACGGAGGTGACAGAAATTTTCAGGATCCTCGGTGACCGAATCTTCCAGAATCTCCCGTGAAGGGATGCTCATCGTGGCGTTTTCGGGCCGTTCAATGGGCTTCCCGGGATGCCTGTCCCCGGGACTTTCCTGCCTTGAGAATGGCGCTGAGTCGTTTCGGATCGGCGATTACGTCGTAGGAGCGAATCCTGCCATTACGAATGGTGAACGTGAGGATCAGGCGGGGTCGCATCGGATCTCCGACCATGATGACCGGTCCTCCCACCAAGTCGTGCACGTGCGCATCCAACGCATTGGCTCGCAACGCAGCGGTTTCCACAATCACGCGGTCGGCACCCGTGATGCGCAGTGGGCCGCCAGCAGGGAGAGCCTGCGGGTCGGCCGTGCGAACCACTTCGGGATGGAGGACGGCCACCAGACCATCGACATCGCCCCGCTGGGCAGCGGCGAGAAACGCTGCGACCAGCTGCCGTGTCGTTGAAGCATCGGTGGCGGGAACCTCGTCGCGGTGACGGATGCGGCTGCGGGCGCGGCTGGCCTGACGCCTCGCGGCCGGTTCGCTGGTTCCCAGGATTCCTCCGATCTCGGTGAATGTGAAACCGAACACGTCGTGCAGGATCAGCGCGACCCGTTGTGGTGGACTCAACTCGGCCACCACGACCTCGAGTGCGGTCTCGACGTCACGGGCCAGCTCGACGGTAGCCTCCGGTGAGAGCTCATTCCCCGGGCGCTCGGTGAGGGCATCGGCCGGAATGGTGGCGCGGCGTCGCCGCATCACATCCAAGCAGAGCCGCGTGACGACCGTGGTGAGCCAGGCTTTCACGTTGGTGACCTCATGCAGGTCGGTGCGGTTGTAGCGGAGCCAGGCCTCCTGCACCACATCATCGGCATCGGCTTCGTGGCCCAGCAGCCGGAACGCCAAGGCCCGCAGGTGATCCCGTTGCGAGGCAAAGATGTCCGGCTTCTGCTGGGAGTTCACAGAGCGAAACCGTAACTACCGATCAGCTCTACCGGCTGCGGCATCGGGTAACCGCTCTCGACATGGGATCCGATCACCTTCGGCAACGCCGCCGTCGCGTCCAGGGACAGCAACGGGTTGTTCCGCTCGTCATCCAGATCGATCAGTGCGACGAACCGGCTGGTGCCCTGCACCTTCCAATAGGCCAGCCGTACCCCGTCCGGACATTCCTCGGCCAAGACGTCGAATGCCGCTCGGAGGGCTGACTCGATCTTCTCGGCGCCAAACGTGTCGGTCGTGAACTCGATCACTCGCTGCATGTGGAATCATCTCCTTGTCGTAGGGGACAGGATGTTTTCCCGTCTACCCCTGTGACGCGCCGGCACATCCAAACGTGACCTCCTGCGTTGTCGTTCCGGTTGCCCAGCAGCAGAGAGGAATGGCGGGCTGGGATGTGTGCAGGAGCCACGTCGCTGTTTGACTTGAATGCATGATGGCGATGGCGTTGATGCGACCGAGAGCCACACGACATCCGGCGCCTACGTCAGCGCGCCTGGCCTTCACGTCGACAGCGTCCACGGCCGACTGACAAGGTATTTGGCACACTCGAGTGTGGTTTTCCATCGGTTAGGACATGATCACGAGCGGTCGTGAACGAGTTCTGCCATTCGTGTTCTGCGGTACCTGCGGATCATCAGCCATGCGAGGACTCCGACCAACAACAGTGCCGGGTAGGCCTTCCACACGGGGATGCCGACGTCGTAGGTGGGTATGTTTTCCTCGTCGGAATTGGCTTGGGTGAAGCGGATGTCATTGGTGATCTCCGTCGGCATGAAGTCGCCTTCCACCGCAGTCAGGTAGCGCTCACCATCGCCGAGGCCCAACTCACCCGCCGGGACCTTCCCGGCGAACGTGACGTTCAGGTCGTGGGAAGACGAGGTGGGTCCCTGCGCGTCCATGCGATGATCCGCCAGCACGAAGAGCCTCACCCCTTGGCGCGCTTGGGCGTGTTTGGACAGTTTGATGGGATAGATCGGCTCGGTGGTGGGGAACTCCATGCGCAGCGAATCCAGGCCGTTCGACAGCGCCGCCGAGTCGCCGCCGGGCGTCAAGCGGGTCGCGGTGATCTGCCAGCCCGCGTCGAGATATTCCTGAAAAGTTGGTTCCACCTCGTGCCGGGTCGGGAACCCGTTGGTCTCTAGCCAGTCGTTGACCGCGGCGGCGCTGATGCCCTGCAGGGTGGTCACTTCGAACGGACCCACCGTCTGGACGTCGACGACCTGAACCCCGGGGGCGGCTCCCGCCTTGGAGTTGTCGGTGCCGGATCGTGGTCCTCCACCCCGGAAGTCGGGCAGGAACTGCAGCACGTGCCGGGGGCGAGGTGTGGTCAGCTGCTTCAGGCGATCGAAGACGTCCTTGTCGCCCAGGCTGACCTTCCCTCCGGGAGGTAGCGGCATGATCCAGGCCGCTGTGGATGCCTCACCGTCGAGGTGCATTACCATGTCGATGCGCTCTCGCCCATCGGTCATCACCACGAACGCGGTCTCCGCATTGATGTTCGCCGTCGAGTCGGTCACCAGGGCCCCGCAGGCGCACGCCTGTGCCGGGGCCGGCAACCAGGAGGTTGCGACGATGAACAACAGACCCAGGCAGAAGCGGAAAGCGTTCTTCACAAAGATCAGGGTATGAGGCCGTCAGATCAGTTTGATCAGGAGCCTGTGCGCAGGATGTGGTGGAGAAGACCGAGAGCAGGGGACGTGGATGTGCCCGGCCAGCAAGGTATCGTTGCTTGAGGTGCCGGCCATGGCGATCTCATCCACTACTCCCGGGAACGGCTGTGGAGGGACCTGCCAGCGGTTGCGCTGGACATTGACCAGGACCCCGAAAGAAAGCATCGAGGTATCGTGAGCACCACACTGATCCTGATCCGGCATGGCGAAACCAGACTGAACGCGCTCGGGGTGTTCCAGGGGCAGCTGGACGAGCCGCTCAACGATGTAGGCCTCGAACAGGCCCAGGCGGTCGCAGCATCGATGGCAGCTCTCGAGCCGGAGGCGATCTATGCGTCCGATCTTCTGCGAGCCACACAGACCGCCGACGAGATCGCAAAGCTGACCGGTCACGAGGTGCACACCGACGAGAGGCTTCGGGAGATCTACTGCGGTTCCTGGCATGGACGCAGCATCGACGAGGTGTCACAGGAGTTCCCCCAACTCGTCGAGTTCCGCCGCAGCGGACAGGACTTCCGACGCTCGGATACCGGTGAGACCGCGGCTGAGGTGGCCGACCGGGTGTGCGAGGCGCTGTTCGACATCATCAAGGACAACAAGAACCAGACCGTCATGATCGTCAGCCATGGCCTGGCCATCCGGGTCGGGATCGCCCGGCTGCTGGGCCTGCCCGACGAGCTATCGACGAAACTCGGCACTTTGCAGAACTGCCGCTACGCCCTGGTCAGCCATTCCAAGCGGAGGGTTCGCCTGTCGGCCTACAACCTTCCCGGTTAGTCCGCCGGGATCGGCAGCGTCCCCTGACATTGGACCCGAGCGGGATCGGCAGCCATGAGGTTGTGACGATGAACAGCAGGCCCAGGGCGATCTGGGGAGAAATCTTCACGTGGGGGCAGGGTATGGGGCTGGTCAGATCAGTCTGTTCAGGAGTCGGTTCGCAGGATGTGACGGAGACGACCGGGGTCAGGGAAGTGACTGTGCCGGCCCGAAATGTCCCCGCTCGCTCACCACCTGATTGCCCCACTGGGTCAGGGCGTTCAGCGCGGGCAGGAATGTGCGACCGAAATCGGTGAGCGAATACACCGTTTTTAGAGGCGGTTTGGTTCCGAAGGCCTGCCGCGATACGAGGCGGTCTTGCTCCAATTGTTTGAGCTGGTTACTCAGCACGGTTTCTGTGCTTGAGATGAGTGCACGACGCAATTCTCCGAAACGTTTTGGACCGTTTTTCAGATGGTAGATGATGACGGCTTTCCATTTGCCGCCCACCAGATCCATTGCAACGCTGAGAGGGCAGGGATACGTCTTTTCTCCCAAGCTCACGAAATCGCTGACGCACTCTGGTTTCACACTGTGCTCCTGCAGTCTTCGAGGTGGTATCGGAAAGGATAGTTCTTGATCGTGAGGATCCGTGGTCCCACACTGAAAGTCGTACATGACCCTACCGCTCATCATGCAAGGGAGAAACGCTATGACCTCTGCCGCACCACTCGTCGCCGTCGCGGGCGGCACCAGCAAACAGGGCCGCAGCGTCGTGAAGACGCTGCTGGCTGACGGGCGCTTCCGGGTGCGCGCACTCACTCGAGATCCATCATCCCCGCAGGCGCGGGAACTCGCGCGGCTGGGTGCAGATGTCGCCGCGGCCCCGCTGGAGCTGGGGCATGACGACGAATGGCTCGCCGCTTTCAGGGGCGCGCGGAGCGCCTTCCTCGTGACCCCGCCCACGCATCCGGAGAACTCGCGTGAGTTCGAGCTGGGATGCCGCCTGGCGGATACGGCGGTGCAGGCGGGTGTCGAGCACATCGTCTTCAGCACCCTTGAAAACGTGGACGAAATCTCGGGTGGCAAGCTGTTCGCTCCGCACTTCACCGACAAGGCGCGGATCGCAGACTACATCCGTACACTGCCCGTCGCGCACACTTTCGTGATGCTGGCCTTCTTCTACACCAATCTGCTGGAATACTACGTGCCACGTATGGAAGACGATGTTCTCCTGCTGCCCATCTACCTGCCCGAGGATTTCCGTGCGCCCTTCGTGGATCCACTGACCGCGACAGGTCCGGCGGTCCTCGAAATCCTCACGCACCCCGAGCTCTACCAAGGAGAGACCCTTCCGCTGGTGGGGGAGATCATCTCACCGCGGGAAATGGTGGAGACCTTCCAGAGGGTCACCGGAATAAAAGCCGAGTATCGCAATGCATTCACGCGCGACGGAATGCTCCGCTGGTTTCCCGAATTCGCTTCGGATGAACTGCATGTGAAAGAACTCCTGGGCATGGTGAACTACGCCGTGGACCACGGCTATTTCAGGCCGGGACGCGACCTGGAATGGAGCCGTCGCATCAACCCGGATGCCCTCACATGGGAACAATTCCTGCGTGCGACCGGCTGGCAAGGGAAGCGCACGGCCTTCAACGCCTCGTGAGCGGCGTCGGGTCGGAAAGATCATCGCCTGGTGGCGCGGGGTGGTCGGTGACGCCGAGGCGTTTCACTGCGGCTGGGATCAAGACGGCACCGGAAGCGATGATCACCGCACACGTAGTGCAGGCCAGCAGCCAGCTTCCCGATTCGTAGAGGAAGCCGGCGGCGAGGGAACCAATGGTTGCCCCGGCAAGACACGCCGCCTCGTAGAGGCCCAGCCCGCGACCGAGATGCGTGCTGCCCGCTGCCTCGGCGATCACGGACTGCTCCACCGGAATCACGCAGGACCACGTGACTGCGGAGAGCACCCAGAGCGCTGCGATCCACGGCGGATTCGGTGCGAAGGCAAGGACGACGGCGAACAGCGCGCTCGCCACGGAACCGAGCATCAGCATCCTGCGGCGACCGAACCGCACGACCAGGCGGTGCAGATGGGGCGGGAGGAAGCTCATCGCGATGGCGCCGGGCAGAAACACGTAGGCGACCTGCACCGCCCCGAGATGGAATCCGCGCTGCAGGTGCAGGATCAGCAGCAGACTGATCGTCGTCTCCGCGGTCATCGTGGCCACCACGGCCGCGAGCATCGGTCGCAGCCTGGCGCCGAGCCCCCGAAGTGACATGCCCGACAACTCCGTGCCGGCGAGCGCGTCGTCTGGTGCGTCGCGCCGTGGCAGGCTGACAAGCTCCAGGGCGGCTGCGATGCAGCACGCGGCGACGCCGGCGAACATCCATTGGTATCCGGCAGCGGACAGCAGAAAGATCGCGGGCACCATGATCACCCAGCCCCCGGTTTCTTCTGCAGCCACCAGCTTCGCGAACACGCCCGAGTCCTCGGACAGGCGCTCGCCGACGATCGCCCGGATCGCCACCCACAGGAAGGCCTCGGCCACGCCGGTCGCGATCGCGGCGATCAGCGCCAGCGGTAGGCCCGTCGCCAGGGCGTAGAGCCCGCACCCGACCGCGAACACCCCCGCACCTGCGCCGGCGATGATGCCTCGATCCACGCGGTCCACGACCACACCGGCGAACGGACGAACCACGAACGTCGCCAGCGCGTTCACCGCGACCAGCAATCCGGTCTGCCACGGGGGCAGGCCGAGCACCGCGCCGGCGAACAGGGGAAGAACGAACTGGATGGCCTGATCCACGCCGCTGGCGAGTATCGCGCCGTTCAGTGTCTGGCGTTCCCGCGGCGGTGCCGGGGTGTCGGAAGAAGACATCGACCCTCCAAGTTGTTAATACGATCGTGCTAGTAAAAGTTATGGTAACACGAATGCGCTACCATGGAGGATGCCCAAACTCATTGACCACGACCGGCGCAGGGAGGAGATCGCCGAGGCGACCTGGCGGGTGATCCATGCCCAGGGCATCAGCGGGGTTTCCATCCGCACCGTCGCTGCGGAGGCCGGGATCTCCACTGGCTCACTCAGGCATGTCTTCCCCAGCAAGGCCGATCTGCTCGTGCATGCCACGGAACTGGTGGGGCGGCGCGCCCAGGGGCGGATCGAGGAGCATCTGGACGAACCGGATCCTCGTGCGCTCGTCCTCGCCGTCATCAAGGAGCTTCTGCCCCTCGATGCCGAACGGCGGGCCGAGATGGAGGTCAATGTCGCGCTTATAGCCGAGGCCCCCGGTGACGAGCGCGTCAAGGAGGTCCTGGATGTGGCCCATGCAACGGTCCGGGACGCCTGCCGCCACATGGTCGCCCACCTTCACCAGGCCGGGCTCACCGCGCCGGACCTCGACGTCGAAGAGGCAACAACACTCCTGCACGGGCTGGTGGACGGGCTCGCCGTCCACATGCTCGTCAATCCAGATCCCGCCTTTGAACGGCAGGCCCTCCGCATGATCGAAACCACCATCGACGGGCTGTGACCGCCCCGGTTACGTAACCGCGATTCCTTCTCCAGAGCCTGGCTGGCGTGCAGGAAGAATGGCAACGAAGCGCAATGACCGGTGCCGTTGTTCCGTACCACTTTCAGGGGAGGCGTGGCCGTGTCCATCAGCGCCAGCGAGGCCCGCAGGACGTTGTTTCCGCTCATCGAGCAGGTCAACGACGATCGCACTGCCGTCGAAATCGTTTCCCGCAAGGGGAACGCCGTTCTCCTGTCCGCCGATGAATACGCCGCGTGGCAGGAAACGACCTACCTGTTCCGTTCCCCCACCAATGCTCGCAGGCTGCTTGACGCCTACGAGAGGGCCCGGGAAGGGCGCACCGAGGAACACGATCTCATCCGGGAGGACTGAGGTGCACCTGGCGTGGGATCTCTCGGCCTGGGAGGATTACACGTACTGGCAGGCCGCGGACCGCCGGATTCTCAAGCGGATCGACACGCTCATCGACGCCTGCCTCCGCGTTCCCTTCGGCGGGATCGGGAAACCAGAACAACTCAGGTATGGGGCAACCGGGGCGTGGTCGCGGCGCATCACAGAGGAGCATCGGCTCGTGTATCTCGTCGACGGCGACGACCTGGTGATTCTTCAGGCTCGCTACCACTACTGAGGGTGGTGTTTTACGACTGGGAGGAGGGCGGTGACGCGGGCTGCCCTTTGGCGTCTGGCGTGGGAGGTTTCTCCCCCAAGTGCAGCAGAGCTGGTCGAATCAGTGCGAGCCAGCGTTCGAGGGTCTCGGCGGGGCAATCGGTGGGGCAGAAGGCCACCAGGAGATAGACATCACTGACGGTGAGGTCGGATCGTAGTTTTCCCGACTTCCGGCCTGCATCGAGCAGGAGTTCCAGGGCTCCGGCTGCCCGGAGCTCGGCATCAGAGTATTCCGGCTCCGCGCCCAGCGCGCGAGCAGCGGCTTTGGCGGCATGGTTCCGTGCCGTCATTTCCAGTGCGTGCGACACGAAGTCCAGGAGTTCTTCCCCGGCGTCGGTCCGGTTGGCTTCGACGCGGTCCCGGGCGTCTTCGGCGGCCTGGGCCAGCGACTCGACGTATTCGATGACGACGGCGGCGACCAGGTCGGTCTTGGTGGGGAAGTGTCGGTAGAGCGTGCCCACGGCGACGCCTGCGGCCCGGGAGATCTCACTCATCCCGACCCCGGGTCCCCGGTTGGTGATCAGGTGCCTGGCGGCCTCCAGGATCCTGGAGCGGTTGCGAACCGCGTCGGCGCGTTTCGCCTGCGGGCCTGGGCCTGTTGTGACCTTCTCCATGGGGTTCTCCGTGTCCTGGTGAGTCGCGCTTGCCAAAAGATGAATCTCTATTCATGATAGAACCTGAACGAGCATTCATGTTACCGGAGGGAAATCCATCATGACCACGACCAGGACAATAACCAGAACCGCACTCGTCACTGGGGCATCGTCTGGGATCGGCGAGGAGACGGCCCGCAGGCTCCAGGGGCTCGGCTATACCGTCTACGGGGCCGCCCGCCGCACCGACCGTCTGGAGAAACTGGCGGCGGAGGGCGTACGACCGCTGGCCATGGATGTCACTGACGATGCCTCGATGACCGCCGGCATCGCCCGCATCATCGAGGAGACGGGCCGCATCGACGTGCTGGTCAACAACGCCGGTTACGGCTCCTATGGGGCGATCGAGGACGTCCCGATTGACGAGGCCCGTCGCCAGTTCGAGGTCAACTTGTTCGGCCTGGGCCGCCTGGTCCAGCTCGTCACTCCTCATATGCGCGGGCAGAAATCCGGCACCATCATCAACATCTCTTCCATGGGGGGCCGTCTCACGACCCCGCTGGGAGGCTGGTACCACGCCACGAAGTATGCGGTGGAGGCCCTCAGTGACGCGCTCCGAATGGAACTCAAGCCCTTCGGGATCGATGTCGTGCTGGTAGAGCCCGGAGGTATCCGCACTGAATGGGCCGGTATCGCCGCCGATCACCTCGAAGAGACCGCCGAGGGCAGCGCCTATTCCGACCAGATCAGGGCCGTGGCCGGTTCGATGCGCAACGAATCGGTCCAGAGGCGCCAGTCGCCCCCCGCAGTCATCGCGAATGCCGTCGAGAAGATCGTTACTGCCCGCAAGCCCCGGACCCGTTATGCAGTCGGTTTCATGGCAAAACCGCTCATCACGGCGCGACGTGTGCTTCCTGACCGGGCCTTTGATCGCGTCATCAGCGCGGCCCTCGGGGTGCCTCGCTGAGGCCGGTTCGTCGAGTAGGCCGCTCAGGCGGGGCCGCCTGATCCGGTGGTGAGGTTCTCGGGACGTCTCGTTCATGCCGGCTTTCCGGCGCGTTTCTTGCAGGCGATTTGAGATCATTTGAGGGAGGTGGTTGCGATGGCATCCATCGTTGTCCGAGGCCTGGATGATTCGGTGAAGCGGCAGCTCGCCGAGCAGGCCGAGCGATATGGACGTTCCATGGAGGCCGAGGCTCGCGACATCCTGACCAAGAGTGTGACCCGTCCCAACATCGGCTTGGCCCTCATGCAGGCCGCGCAGGAGATTGGGGGAGTGGGCGACCTGCCCATCCCTAAACGCGATGACGTGGCGCAGGCCCTGACCTGATACCGGTTCAGGCGCGGAGCAGGACTTCACCGTGGACGACGACGAACCAGCCGTCCTCGCTGGCGCCCCACTGTTGCCAGGCTTCAGCCATCGTCTCCAGATCGCTTGTCGTGGCCAGTCCGAGCTCCACAGCCCGCGGGCCGAACGAGGTCAGGCACCGCTCCGCCCAGGTGCCTGACCACCATTCACGGTCCTGCTCGGTGGCGAAACACCAGGCCGACGCCGACGTCGTCACCTCCCGGAAACCCGCGGCCCGCGACCACGCCAGCAGCCTGCTGCCCGCGTCGGGTTCCCCGCCGTTGGCCCGGGCCGTTGCCATGTAGACCTCCAGCCACGAATCCATGCCCGCGGGCTGGGGAAACCACGCAT
>ERZ773010.2341-NODE-2341-length-11236-cov-5.477864_pt1 | contig 11236 bp, 6 predicted proteins | sample MGYA00580842_ERZ773010 | MGnify/ENA primary metagenome ERZ773010 (study PRJEB29015, sample SAMEA2737982) | human oral metagenome | biome: human oral; feature: human-associated habitat; material: dental | place: China | collected 2107 ...
TATTTCAGTCAGATATGAGTTTTATGCCATTTTCTGCTTTCTACTCCCATACTTCGGCGTAAAACTGCGCTAATTCGGGTACTTTGATAAAGTAGCGGAAGCGTTCTTTCTGCACAATGTTATTAGCCACTGAAAATTCGTAATCGGTGGTCTTGCGGGCATAGATCGCTGCCCACGCATCGAAACAGTGAATTTGTTGCTTTTCTAAGGCTTGAGGACGCAGGTACTTAAAGAGCAAATAAAGCTCAGTAAGTGAATTGGAAATAGTAGTCCCCGATAGAAAAGTAGCCCCCATATCCTTGCCAGTGCGCTCTTGAATAGTTCGCAAGGCAAAAAGCAGGTTGAGGGCTTTTTGACTGCCTTGAGAGTTTCCCAATCCCGCCACTCTATCGTGCCTTGTATTGAACATTAAGTTTTTGAACTTATGGCTTTCATCTACTAAGAGGTGATCAATGCCCATCATCTTAAAATCTACTGTATCATCGGTGCGCTCATTGATGTCGTGTTCTAAGGTTTTGAGCTTTACTTCTAGGTTTTCTTTACGCTTGTACATTCCTTTAATCATCGCACGAGAGACTTCACTGCCTTGTTTTTCCAACTGCCAAAGACTCTCTTCAACATCTTGGAGTTCTTCTTGCAAAATGCTCTGTTGCACCTCGGGGGATTGCGGTATCATCTTAAACTGGTCGTGGGTGAGAATTACGCAATCCCAATCATTGTTTTTGATGTCTCCAAAGATACGCAAACGCTTTTGAGGGGTAAAATCCTCCTTGCCAGGGTAAAGGATTTTAGCAAAAGGATAGGCACGGCGATAGGTCTCGGCTATTTCGTGTACATTGGCTTTAAGCCCTATAATCATCGGTTTATGCGCCAATCCTAAACGCTTCATCTCTTGAGCGGCACAGCACATAATAAGGGTTTTACCAGCTCCTACCTCGTGGTCGCAAATCGCCCCATTGTTGAGCTTTATCATCCAAATAGCATCTTTCTGACTATCATACAAATCCTCTATGCCTAAACTCTCTCTATCAAGTCCAGGGAAGGACTGAAAAGAACCATCGTACTGCGGACGTACAAAACAGTTAAAAGACTGATTGTACTGCTCAGCCAAGCGGTCTTTAAACTCCTGACTCTGCTCTAAGAGCCACAGAGGGAAAGCATTGCGTATTTCATCAATCTTGCTGTTTGCCAGTTGAATTGCCTCCATATCGCGCACCTTGACTTCCTTGTCGTCTATCTTGATTTTCTTGGTAATATCAGGGGTAGTATTTACTAAGGCGTGTTTGAAGAGGGCAATACCATCGTAGGTTCTGCTCTCACTTTTTACAGCGTATTTCTCCCAGATATGTAAGTTCTTTTGTCGGCATTCCACTGAAAACTCATCGGTTTGAGCACTGTATTGCACACCTACCTTGGTATCGAAAAGCGAAGAGGCAAAATCACTATAGATTTGTGGGGAGATCCAACGCTCTCCCAAGTTAAAATCCAACTCTTCAAAAGGAATAGGGGTAGGAATTACCTGCCTGAGTCCCTCTAAAGCGTGCTCAATTTCTGATTGCTTAGGATGTTCAGGGTGAGTATTTTGATATGCTTCTACGGCTTTGATTTTAGTAAAGACATCCCCCGCTTGCCACTTTTGGGCAATTTGGTATTCGTCCTCTATAGGATTGTAAAAGAGTTTGCCCTGTAACTGCGCTTTGACTTCTTCCTCATTGGTGTTAGAAAGCTCAGCTATGTAGGGAATATCCACCCGCCCCAATTCACTTAAGGAAGTGAGTAGCGCCTCTTCAGTAGAAATGTTTTCATTCTTCCTCAGAGAGAATACCACAGGCTTGTGAAAGATATCTGCCTTTTGATAAACACCGTTTTTGATACGCTCTAAGTAAGGGATTTCAGCACCTGAGGCATCGGTTTTTATTAGCTTGATATTATCAGCACTATTTAGCCGACCATAGTTCTTGACAAAAGTATCGTAAAGGGCATTAAGATTTTCTCTTTCCGTAGGATAAGGGGTATAGGTGGTAGCCTCTTTATGGTACAAGTCAGAATAAGCATCACGCAGAGCGATATAGGCAATGGCTTTTTGTCTTTCCAAAGAAGAAAGCGCAAGAGGCACAAAGGTAGCAGCTGTTTTGTTCTTATTGAGATCTTGCAAAAAGCCCACCGTATCGGCTTGTACTACCAAAGTATCTTCTCTGAAATGAGGTAAATATTCTCCCTCAAAAGGTACAGGTTCTTTTAGTAATGATACCGCAGGAGGCGTGTAATACAAAGCAGGAGAAGCTTTTGAAAGCACCTCTATTTCATTCCCTTGATTGACAGGATAAGTAAAAGAAAACAAGTCCAACTTTTGAGCATTCCCTAATTGAGAGGTAGTTGTTTTCTTCTTTGTTTTCTTTTTAGCTCCTGTGGGTATAGTAGGGACTGTTTTAGCTGAAATGTTGGGAGGACTTGCTAAAGTAGCGGTAGCTTCCTGCTCTGATAGAAAATCAAAGAGACTTAGCTGAACGACTTTGGGTTCAACTTTTTGATTCTTAATTTCTTTTGACTCTTTAGAGGTGAGATTAGTATTGGAAATAGCAAAGGAAGGCTCGTTGATTTTGCTTTCAATTTCAATAAATTCTTGCCGTTCAACCTTTTTTACCTCAATTTCCTTTACCTCAATTTTTTGTGAATTAACCTCTTGTAGCTTAATTTGTGTTGTTTGGCTTTGTTGTGCTGTTTCAGGCGATAGATAATGTGCTTTAAAATCGCTTAGGATTCTTTCTTTTACCTCCTTGGCAATACCTTCTACTCCTTCACTATGGGTATAGACCATTGCAGGCTGTCCGTATAGGTTGGTGCCTGCAAGAGCATCCGTACAAATAACGTTTTCTCTTTGTGAAAGATACTCGTTTTGTAGCATCCCCTGTGGTAGCCTTGCTGTATTGCAAAACTGCTCTTCTATAGGGTTTAAAGCGCCTCTTTGACTGTCTTTTTGAAGGATAATAAGATCACTTCCTGCTTCGGTACCTGCATAATCGGTAAAGAGGTTGTTAGGCAGGCGCACGGCAGAGACAAGACGCGCATTGGAGAGCATCGCTTGGCGGATAATCTCATTTTGAGGGCTATCGGCTACCCCTTGAGAGGTGATATAGGCAAGGAGTCCCCCTTCCTTTACCATATCCAAACCCTTTAAGAAAAAGTAGTTGTGCACCCTACGGGAGGCTTGTACCTTAGCAGGGTCGTTACTACGAGAGTAACTCAAATCAAAGACAGCAGTATCGGAAAAAGGGATGTTGCTGGTTACCAAATCAAACTGGTTCCTTTTCAGTGGACTGATTTGTTCGAAGCCATCGATATGTACTTGCTCCTGAGGGTAAAGATGAGAGAGCACTTTGCCTGTGAGTAAGTCCTTTTCAAAAGCAGTAACCGCAAGAGAGGGGTGCTCTTCTTTAAAAGCACGGATAAAATTGCCTCCTCCTGCCGAAGGTTCTAACATTGTTTGCAGAGGCACGCCTGTTTCCTTTATTGCTGAAGCGATAGCCGAGGTAAGGCGCATTGGGGTATAAAAAGCCGTTAGCACAGAATTTCTAAGGCTTTGTACATAGTTTTGGTATTGCCTTTCATCAGCGGAATGTTCTCTAATAAGGGCATACAGACTCCTTACATCTTGCCAAAAGACTTGGTCAGCTTTTGCCCAGTACTTTAAATCAGCTTCAGACTGGTGGGGATTGAGGATAAACTTCAATCCCCCGAAGCCTGAATAGTGTTGTAAGAGTTCTCGCTCTTCTTGGCTTAGAAGCGTGCGCTTTTGCTTCTCTAAATCGAAAGCCAACGCCAATGCACGAGCATTACGATTAAAGCTCAGTCGTTTAAGATATGCCATTTTCTTCTATCCATAGTTCGATGGCACCCGTAAGTTCTGTATAGAGGGATTGATAGGCAGCGGAGTGCTGAAAATCCTCATCAATTTCATTCTCGTACTTTTTAAAGTAAGGAACCAGTTCTGGGAAGATTTTTAGGGCAAAGGGGCGCAAATCCTCATCAGCTAATTGAGTATCGAACTCCTGAGAAACGACCTCAAAAACCATATCAAAGGGAGAGAAGAAGAGCCCGTCGAAGAGTACTCCTGAGGCTATTTTATCACATTCAGGAATACTGATACCCGCCTCAAAAGCCTCTTGGTAAGCCTGCGCAGCATACTCACTTCTGTCCTTGATAAAGACAGTGTCAGCTAAAAGATTAGGAAAGCTCATTTGTAACAGCTCTTTGAGTCTTAACTCGTAATAAGACAATGACCCTAAGGTACTGTCAGTGATCTGGGGTTTGGTTTGTGTTTCTTTCATTGTTAAAATTACTTTTAATGGGTTCAACAAATTTTAATTTTTACAAAGTGTCGTTCTGCAAAGATATATTTACCACGATTTTCCAAATAGGGCAAAAAGTCTCTCCTCCCTTTTCAGGAACATCTGTTTTTAAAAGGGTTCTTCTAAATTTTTTCCCTGTGCTAAGAACTCTCTCTTTGAGCCTCTCGGCCAGTTCTTCCTCCTTGATAAAAGAAAGAACATAGCCCAAGCGCTGGAAAATAGAGACAGGTGTAGAGAGGATTACCTCTGTAGGAAGTTCTTGCCAACTCAGATGTTTTTTAATCCTTTGAATTACCTCTACTGCTTTTTGAATGCCTCCTATCTCTTTTTCATAGAGGAGCAAATCAACCGCAGTGAGCTCCAAAGAGGCTACCCGTAAAGTTCTTTCCTCTATAGAAAAAGGTAAGGTTTTTCTTTTTACTCCTATTTCTCTTAAGTCTTTGATATCCTTTTTGACAAGGTAACGAATCTTACTTTGTCCCCTAAAGGAATCCCTCAGCGGAGGTAAGGAGGTTATCACTGTAATTTCATTTGCCTGTAAAGCCTCTTTGGGAGATAGATGTACTTCTACTGCACTGAGCAGGGCTACATAGTATTCCCTTTTTAGGTGTTGCATCAGTGTTTCAATGTAGAAATAAGGTTTTCCCTCTTCTCTGATAGCTTTGTTATCAGTAGCATTACCAATGTCCACAAAACGGACGATGCTATAGATGCCATTCCAAAGAGGCTGGAGCTTTCCTTGCTTTTTAAGTGTCCCTAAAGTATTGAAAATAGTTTTTTCTTTAAGGTGAGCAAATACCTTTTTTAGCTCCTGCATAGAAAAGCTGTAAATACCCTTTTCCTCCAATGATTGTATCCACTTTCGTATGGTCAGTCCCTTCATATTGAAAATATATATTGTTGCAAAACATTTGCAAAAGTACTATATTATTTCTAAAGAGCAAATATATTAGAACAAAAAGTTATCAACAGGAGGACTAAACTTCACTTAGGATATGGTACATAATCCGTTGTGTTAGCTCACAGACTTTCTTTACTAAAAGTTTACCTAATCTTTGTTAGTATTTTCGCTTTTTGGAAGTTTTCTCAGGAAACTCAAAGGCAGTTTCACCATTTTCTTTCAAATGTATATAGGCATCGAAAGTGCTGCCTGATTTGCTTTTCATTCCTTTTATCAGAGGTGTTTTTCCTTTTTCAAAGAGCGTTTTGAGCAACTCATCAGTAAGAGATTTGCCACATACATTCCTAAAAAGCACATAACCACAGTCCTCATCAGGGCATTTGGCTACCTTTTCAAACAGTAATAAGGAAGCATTTCTGCATTTAGGACAGGTGATTTTGAGTTTTTCTTTTTGAGGTATATCCATAGCCAAAAATGTATCAGTAAGACTATGGGTATAGGCTTCCATATCCGAAGAAAAACTATCGGGAGAGAGCTCTCCTTGTTCTATCTTTTGCAATTGACTTTCCCATTCGCCTGTAAGGGCTACATCGGCTATAGTAAGTGATTTTACCCACTCATATACCTGCATTCCTTTATCGGTAGGAATAAGAGACTTTTGTTTGCGTTCAATATAATTGCGCTTTAAAAGCGTCTCAATAATAGCGGCACGTGTGGCTGGAGTACCTATACCTGCTCCTTGCAATAGTTCACGTTGCGCCTTATCTTCTAAGGCCTTTCCTGCTGTTTCCATAGCCCCCAACAGTCCTGATTCGGTATATAAAGCAGGAGGTTGGGTGGTTTTAGAAAGGATTTCAACGGCTTTAATCTTTATACTTTCTCCTTGTACAAGTTCAGGCAGCACTTGATTGCTATCACCTTCATTGTCTTTTTCACTATCTTTGGCAGTTTCATCAGAGTAAAAACCACCGATAGCGCGCCAACCCGCTTGTAACACTTGAACACCTTTTACCAAGAAGTCAGTGTGCAGAGCCTCCAGTAGAGTCTTTTGCACTTCTTTTACACAGGGTTCAGATACCGCTTCCAAAAGTCGGGTGGCAATCATTTTGTAAATAGTGTTTTCTTTTGCTGTAAGGTTGGTAGGAAAGCGCTCAGTAATAAGAAGTCCGTGATGGTCTGTTACTTTTAAATCATTAACCATCTTCTTATTCAGCGCCCCAATTTTCACAAGTTTAGCTTCGTTGGCGTATGCCTCACTTTCTTGTAACAAACGTATCAGCTGTGGGATTTCTTCCCATACATCCTCCGAGATGTACTTACTACCAGTACGTGGGTAAGTAATGTATTTTTGCTCGTAGAGACTTTGAGCGATTTGCAGGGTCTCATCGGCTGAAAAGTTCCATTTTTTATTAGCTTCTTTTTGTAAGCCTGTTAGATCATAGAGCAAAGGAGGTTGTTCTTTTACCACTTCTTTTTCAGTGGAAATCACCTCGGCCATTGGAGACTTTTCTAATTGTTTTTGTAAGGCTTCAGCTTCTTTTTTATCCTCAATTTTAGCTGAGATACTGAAAAAATCAGTATAGCTTTTTTGGTGCTTGAGTCGTAATTGATAAAAAGGCTTCTTTTGAAAATGTGTGTGATCTAAAAATCTTTTACAAACCATTGCTAAGGTAGGTGTTTGCACCCTACCTAAGGAATAAATCCCTTCACCTACGGCTATACTTAGGGCTTGGGTAGCATTGATACCCACCAGCCAATCAGCCTCACTACGTTTTTGAGCAGAGGCATACAGCAAATCAAAAGCACTTCCTTCTTGCAGATTGGCAAGTCCTGTTTTGATACCTTTTTCGGTTAAGGAGCTAATCCAAAGCCTTTGAAAAGGTTTTTGACAGTGCAAATATTCATAGATATAGCGGAAGATCAGTTCTCCTTCACGACCTGCATCGGTGGCGACAATAATGGAACTACACTTCTTAAAAAGGCTATCAATGATTTTAAGCTGTTTTAAAGCCATAGGGTCTGACCTGTAACCTTTCTTATCCTCAGGAATTTGTTTGGGTACCAAGATAAAGGGGCGAGGTAGAATAGGTAGGTGTTCTCTGTGGAATCCTACACAACCATACGCCTCTGGAAGGGCTAATTGCACTAAATGTCCCAATGCCCAAGTAACAGCATAATCATTACCTAACAAATATCCATCTTGTTTTTCACTTGCCCCCACTATAGCGGCAATCTCTCTTGCCACACTGGGCTTTTCTGCTAATATAACTTTCATTTTTCTACGTGTATTGAGGTTAAAAATTAGAGTTATACTTTGCGTCCCTTGGACTTCTTAGCAGTTTCTTTTTGAGCTGTTTTTTCTGATTGCTTTTGAGGGCGTTTTTCTTCTTTGGCTTTAGAAGTTTCAGCTTTTTGCTTGGTAGAAGAAACTTTATCAGTAATGTCCTTTTGAGGATTGTTAAAGCTCATCTCTACCTTGCCTTTGTCCTTGTCAAAAGTAAAATAACCGCTATAAGTTTTACCTGCTTTGCTCTGTAAGCCTTCTAAATAAACAGGATTACCCTTGCTCAGTTCCTTGTGTTGCTCTTCGGTAAGAGTTACTCCTCGTATGACTGTAGGAGCCTCAGTGAGTTTCTCTTGATTAGCGAGTTTAGGAGCTTTGTCTTCAAAGAGAAATTCCACATAACGCTTGTCGGCATTGAACTGCACGGTTGCGTTAAAAGGCTCTCCTTTTTTAGAGGTCATTCCCTCGACAAACAGAGGCTTGCCTTCTTTGAGCGTTTGTTTTTGCTCCTGGGAGAGTTTGACTCCTTTGATTTCATCGGGGACTTTGATATGTTCACTGCGCAAGGCAATGATTTCATTGGTGAGCCTATCAATACTGATAATAGAAGGGATTTTCTCTTGAGTTTTACTATTGGTAAGCTCAACTGTACGTCCCATATTTCCTGTGGTAAGCAGGTTCTTTTTATCCTCTTCTGAAAACTCGTGACCAAAGAAAGGATAATCCAATTGTGGTTCCTTGCGCATCCCGTGAATGGCTACTGCTACTTTCCCATCAACTTCCCTTAGGGACAAACGAGCATCAAAACGGGTTACTGTAGAGCCTAAATTGAAACTAATAGGCACCAGCTCATTGGTTTTATAACCTTTCAAGAGGGGCTCTAATAGGTTCCTCTTCTCTAAAGACTCTCGACTCACCCCTAAGTTTTGTAGCGTTTCCCAATCAATAGCATCAGGGTTGTACTTGAGTTCCTCTTGGACAGGAGTACTTTGGGATTGTGCCTGAGCAGGAGCTTCTTGTGCTTGTGCTTGAGCAGGAGCTTCTTGTGCTTGCGCTTGAGCAGGAGCTTCTTGTGCTTGCGCTTGAGCAGGAGCTTCAGGAATATTCTGAGGGGTCTGAGCCACGGCAGTCTCTCCTTCTTGTTTTAGGGTAGCTGCTTTTTGCTCTTGTTTAATATACTGCTCAGGAGATACTTCGTACTTCTTGAGGTATTCCTTACCCTTTTCAGTGAGCTTTGCCAGATGGTTTTGGAGTTTTTCTATCGTATTTACCGATTTTTCTATCGGTATTTTAAAGAAAGAAAAACGAGAAGGGTTCTGGGCTTGGCGCATAAAGTTGCTAAAGAAATTAGACAGCATATTACCTTGCTTGTCTACTTTCATAAAGTCATCCAAGGATTTGCTGTCAGCAGGAGCCATTTTTAACTCTCCTTTCTCATCAATTCCTTTTACAGCCTTAAGCTGTTTTTCTTCTTTGTCAAATACCAGTAGGATATCAGATAGTTGTTCATCCACTGGGATTTGATTGTCGTAATTTGCCGTATCGGCGTGTTGATTTTCTGCCATTATTTAAACATCTTTTTTAATTTGGGGGTAAAATTACTCCCTTTGTAAGACGTTTAAGAGGCGCTGTCCTTTTTAGGCATAGTATTTCCGTTTTTGGCTTTTAAGGCTGTTACTGGCACACTGAAATGTTCTCGGATAAATTGATGTACATCCGAAAGTTTGTAGTATATTTTGCCTGATATGGTATAATAAGGCAGTTTGCCATTGGAGCGATACCTTTGCAGGGAACGTGCAGAGATTTTAAAGGTGAGCATCAAGTCTTGATTGTCCAAGAGTTCCTCACCATCCAAGCTGTTTTTGCGTTTTTCAGCTTTGTCTATTTGCTCTTTAAGCAAATCAAAACGATCCATAATGCGTTCCATCCACGCTATAAATTCTATTCTGTCGATTTCCATTTTTTATATTTATATTTGTTTAATACTTCGATTGTTAGATCTTAATCTTAGAACATCTAAAAGTTCTTCTTATCCTTGTGAGTTCTTGTTATCCTCCAAAAGTTCTTTTAGCACACTGCCCATTCCTAAGAGTTGGTCATTACCCTCTTGAGGGACTAAAATGCCCATTTCCTTTAAGGTGCGGATATAACCTTTTGCGGTGCGTTCCTTTACATCAGTCCTTTTTTGAATTTCTATGTTCAGCTCTTGAACTGTCCACAAAGTTCGCTCTTTAAAAAGAGGAGAAACTAACGAGGCTAAGGTACTGGCTTTATTGGGTTTTTGGTCTTCGTTTTTCTGATTGCCTACATAACTATGCATTCCCAGCTCATTGTTCCATCTAAAAAGTATTTGTGGGGTATCGCTAAGGCTACCATTGCGGATTTTCATCGGTTTGACCGCTGAGATAGGACTGTTCTTCTCCCTTTCGATAGAAAGCACTGCCGTTGCTTTGCGTTGTAGTTCAGAGCCTAAATGACCACGGAGTTTAAGTCCGCTGGGGGTGAGGTGTAACACACATACAATACAGGTTTTGTAGTTACCTGCCAAAAGGTAAAGCTCTTCTATGAGTTCCACGCTTTCTTGCTCGTTATTCACAGCTCCAATAAGGTCGGCTATACCATCGATGACCACCAAATGCACTCCTGCACATTGGTAGTAAAAACTCTCCAAGCCCTCACGAATGACCTTTAATCGCTCTCTGCGAGGGAGTTGGGTGAGGCAAAAGGCGTGTAGCAAATCAGGAAGAGAGGTTAGTTTAGCTCTTTTAAGCAGTTTGCTGATGTTTTGATAGAGCTGGTCTTGAGACTGTTCTGTATCGAAAAATAGCACCACTTTATCTTTGGGACAAGGCAGTAGCGTTGTGCCCAATGTGTCAATAGGAAGGTTCTTACTGTTAAGACAACCTGCAATGAGGGCACTTACATAATGACTTTTGCCTGTACCTTCGCCTCCTGTAATACCCAATAAACTACTCTGTACTCCTACAGGAGTTTTGCCAATGGAGATGATTGTTTCTTGCTTTTGGGGAGGTTTATCCCATTGGATTTCGCAGTTTTTAAGCAGTGATAGGCTTTCTTCATAGTGTTTGCTAAGGGTCTGATAAAAGAGTTGTAATAGGTCTCTACCCGTTTTGCCTTGCGCAAAATAATCAGATATATCTTTATCCTTTTTAGTACCTGAAAGAGGTAAGACCAAACGAAATACTTCTAAAGGTGCTAACTGAGTTTGTTGCTCTAAAGAGGCTCTTTTGCCTGTTTCGTCGCTGTCGAACAAAAGGACTAAATGTCGGAATCGCATTTTTAGCTTTTGGAGTTTTTGTAAAGGAATGTGGACTGTTTCGCTATTGAAACAGATAGCCGAAAAGCCCCTGCTGGCTAAGCTCATTACATCTTTTTCTCCTGCGGTGATAAAAAGAATGTCGCCTTGTAGAGGTAGCTGAGACTCACCAAAGCAATAGTTTTCGGGATTACCTCCATAGAGAAAGCGCAGTTTAGAAAAAGGACGATAGACCTTTAAATGCTTTTTAAAAAGGTAAGCAAACATCCACTCATTATAGGTGGAGAAAATAGTGTAAGGTTTGCCGTCTTTATTGGTGCTTGAATAGCTTTGCAGAGAGATTACATTGTACCTGTTTAGGATGTCTTGAGTGATACCATATTTTTGCCAATAGGCTAACTCTTCTTGGGTAAAAGGCTTTTGGG
>ERZ773010.2343-NODE-2343-length-11230-cov-12.965459_pt1 | contig 11230 bp, 10 predicted proteins | sample MGYA00580842_ERZ773010 | MGnify/ENA primary metagenome ERZ773010 (study PRJEB29015, sample SAMEA2737982) | human oral metagenome | biome: human oral; feature: human-associated habitat; material: dental | place: China | collected 2107 ...
TAGCAAAATACAAATTTAAATATAAAAAAATAATTATAATAATAATATATCCTGAAAATGCAAAAGCTTTTTTCTTTTCTCTTGTACGAGTTGTAAGTAAAAAATTATTGTATCTTTGTATTTTTTCATCATTTATTAATTCAGTATCCGTATAATCTAGATAATGATATGCTTTTAAAATAGCAGAAGAATATTCATCATTTTCAAGTGGTCTCCAACCTTCTTTTAATAATTTTTTTGTATAATATTGATTGTACCAAGCACCTAAAATAAATGGAATACCCCATAATGCTACCCTAATAAAAAGAAATGTTTGTGAATTTTGAATTTCATATGGATTTAGTACAATATATATAAATAAAAAAGCAGGTAGGAATTGTATAAACATTAAAGTTCCAAAAAATATTACAAAACCATTAAAATCTAATCTAAAAGCGGGAAGCCAAACATTAAAAAATACAGAAGTATAACTATAACCAACAAAGCCATCTTTAATAAAACCTTCTTTCTCTAATCTAACTTTTACTGCCATATAACCCCCTCTAAAATTTTTTTGTACTTTTATATACTAACATATTTAATATATTTATTCAAAAATTTTTCTAACCTTTTCTTCTAACCTCTTAGGAACTATATAATTTGAATTTATAACTGTTTCTAAAGCATAAAAAGGTTTATTTTTATAATTCTTTTTATCTCTTGACTCATTATAAATTTCTTCTTCAATATCGTTTTCAAATTCAATCCATTCCCCAAGTTTTTTCCAAACTAATTTTTGTATCATTTTATTTTTTAAAGTAGAATTTTCTAATTCTGTTTCATTTCTCCAGTAGTGATTATCTTTATCATAGACAGCAACATAAGGGATATGAAAAGCATTTAGAAGTCTTATAAATTGGGGGATAGAGCTTTTACTTCCACATTCTACAATAGAATAATCATAATTAAATATGCCTAAATTCTTTGCAAGATAAGATAGAACAATTTTATCAGTTTGTCCTTCAACTAATATAACTTTTTTAGCGAAGAAAATTTCACTTCTATCAGGATTTATCCAGTAGTTCATATTGAAAACAGTAACTTCATCACCAGAAAATAAATTTCCATTATACTGATAAATTTCTACTTCTTCCTTTACTCTTCTAAAAATACAAAGTGATTGATAGTTTTCAAGCTCAATAAAACGGCTAGAATTTGTTGAAACTACTGCCATAAGTCCTAACTTTGTATTTTGTAGAAGTGCATCATAACAAGCTCTTTCTTGTTGAGGGTTTAAGTAGAATTCAGGCTCTTCCCATAATAATATTGAATTTTCCCAAAAAGTGTGAGATTTTTCTTTTTCAATGATTTCTTGAAGAAACTCAATAAAGATATGTCTATAATAACCAAAACTCATCTTTTTATTCATTGAGTTTTTAAATTTTTTGTAATGTTTGTAATATTTTTTTAAATTTTCTTTTTGAAATAATTTTTCAATTAGATAATTTAAGTAGCTTATTTTCATAAAAGCAGGAACATAAAAAATAGAAATTTCAGAAACTTGTTTTTTATAGTCTTTTTCTTCTATTTCTTCCCAATTTCTATTATCTTTTTCATGTTTTGAAATATGATTTTTAATAAAGTATCTTGTACTTTGATAGGGATTGTTTAAAATTCTTAATTGAAAAATATGTCCTTTTTCTCCTTTTAAAGTTCCTATGATTTCTAAAGGTAGATTAGGATTTCTTATATCTCCATCATGTAAATTTCTTGCTTGAAAGAAATAAAGTAGGGCTTTCATAAATGAAGATTTTCCAGTACTTGATTCACCAATAAAGATTAAAAAATCTTTACACTCTAAGCTAACATTTGAAAAAGTTTGCCAATTTTTAATTTGAACTTTTAATAATTGCATAAGTCCTCCTAGAATTAATTGTATTCTATACATAAAGTATAAATAAAAATATAATTAAATTCAAGTTTTTTATAAATAGATTCTATTATATTTGTAAAAAAAATAAAATATAATGTGGATACTTAAAGATAGTTTGTTACTATCCAAATTTATTAATTAACTATTTGATACCTCTAATATTTCCTAAACTCCAAAATACTTTTTTAACATTAGAGGGCATCATAGTAGTTTCATTAAAAAGTTATTCAAATATTTTTTAAGAAAAATTTGGAATGTAACTTACCTATCTTAAAATATTAAGAAATATAAAAAATAGGAGTATAAGAAATGTTAAATACAGAATTATTTATCGGAGCAGTTTATGTTGCAGGTCTACTTTCTTTCTTTTCACCTTGTATATTTCCATTACTTCCAGTCTACATTGGAATATTAAGTACAAGTGGTAAGAAATCTATTATAAAAACATTGGTATTTGTAATTGGACTTTCCACAAGTTTTGTTTTACTTGGATTTGGGGCTGGAAGTATAGGTTCATTTTTGATAAGTAAAACATTTAGAATAATTAGTGGAATAATAGTTATAATATTTGGAATTATCCAAATGGAGATTGTTAAAATACCATTTTTGGAAAGAACAAAACTTGTGGATATAAAAGGAAAAGAAAATGATAGTATTTGGGGAGCATTTTTACTAGGTTTCACTTTTAGTTTAGGATGGACACCTTGTGTTGGACCAATACTTGCTTCAATTCTTTTTATTTCAAGTGGAGGAGGAAATCCTTACTATGGGGTACTTATGATGTTTATTTATGTTTTAGGTTTAGCAACACCTTTTGTCATTCTATCTTTATCTTCAAAATATGTATTGACAAAAGTTTCAGCAATAAAAAAATATTTAGGTATTATTAAAAAAATTGGTGGTTTATTAATAATTATTATGGGGATTTTACTTCATACTGATAAATTAAGTATATTTTTATAAGATTATTTAAGGTTAAAATCTATTACAACTATAAAATGTAATAGTTTAATATAAATTAAAATTATTTAAGGAGGTTTTAGCAGATGAAAGGGCTAAAAAAATTATTTTTAGGAATTATGATGTTATTAATGGGGGTAGTAGCTTTTGGGGCAGAGATGGATTTGTCAAAAGTTACCTTAAAAGATGTGAATGGAATGAGTTATTCTTTTGGAAAAGATGGAAAACCAACTTATGTTAAGTTTTGGGCTTCTTGGTGTCCAATTTGTCTTTCTGGATTAGAAGATATAGATAATCTTAGCAAAGAAAAGAAAGATTTTGAAGTTGTTACTGTTGTTTCTCCTGGGCTAGTTGGAGAAAAGAAAACAGAAGATTTTAAAAAATGGTATAAATCTTTGGAATATAAGAATATAAAAGTTTTATTAGATGAAAAAGGTGAATTATCAAAGATATTAAATGTTCGTGTTTATCCAACTTCTGTTGTTGTAAATAAAGCTGGGAAAGCTGAAAAAGTCCTTCCAGGACATTTAGAAAAAGCAGAAATAAAAAAATTATTTTCTTCTAAAATGATGATGGATGACAAAGGAATGAAAGACACTATGATGAAAGATAATCATATGATGAACGATGGAAAGATGAAAGATAACATGATGAAAGATGATAAAATGAGTATGGAAAAAAAAACATCAATGTAAAACATGTTAATAAAAATATTCGTGAAATATATTTAGCAGGAGGTTGTTTTTGGGGTGTAGAAGCATATATGGAAAAAATATATGGTGTAATAGATGTAACTTCTGGATATGCAAATGGAAAAACTAAAAATCCTAAATACCAAGACTTACATAGTTCAGGACATGCTGAAACAGTCCATGTTAGATATGATGCAAGTAAAGTAAATCTTTCAACTTTATTAAAATATTATTTTAAAATTATTGATCCAACAAGTGTAAATAAACAAGGAAATGATAGAGGTTCACAATATAGAACAGGAATTTATTATGTAAATCAAAATGATAAATCTGTTATTCAAGATGAAATAAAAGAACAACAAAAAAAATATTCTCAAAAAATTGTAGTGGAAGTTTTACCTTTAAAAGAATATTATTTAGCAGAAGAATATCATCAAGATTATTTGAAAAAAAATCCTAATGGTTATTGTCATATTGATTTATCAAAAGCAGATGATATAATAGTGGATGAAAAAAAATATCCAAAATTATCTGAAAAAGAATTAAAAATGAAATTAAATTCAAAACAATATGAAGTAACACAAAATGGGGATACAGAAAGAGCATTTCAAAATGATTATTGGGATTTTTTTGACAAAGGAATTTATGTTGATATAACAACAGGAGAACCATTATTTTCTTCAACTGATAAATATGCTTCTCAATGTGGATGGCCTAGTTTTGTAAAACCTATTGTTCCAGAAGTTGTAACTTACCATAATGATACTAGTTTCAATATGATAAGAACAGAAGTAAGAAGCAGAAGTGGAAAAGCACATTTAGGACATGTATTTGATGATGGGCCAAGAGATAGAGGGGGAAAAAGATATTGTATCAATAGTGCAGCAATACAATTTATTCCTTATGTAGAAATGGAAGCAAAAGGTTATGGATATTTATTACCACTTGTAAAATAAAAGTAAGTAAAAGAGAATAAAAAGGAGAAAGATTGTGTATAAGTTAATGATTGCAGATGATGAACCTTTAATTAGGAGGGGTATAAAACAACTAATAGATTTATCTTCTTTACAAATTGAAGAAATTTATGAGGCTTCAACGGGAGAAGAGGCATTAAAAGTGTTTGAGGAGTTTAAACCTGAAATTGTTTTAATGGATATTAATATGCCAAAAATTGACGGATTATCGGTTGCGAAAAAGATAAAATCAATAAATCCTGATACAAAAATAGCAATCATTACAGGATATAATTATTTTGATTATGCACAAACAGCTATTAAAATTGGAGTGGAAGATTATATTTTAAAGCCAATTTCAAAGTCAGATGTTTCAGAGATTATTGTAAAATTAGTGAGTTCCTTGCAAAAGGAAAGAAAAGATAAGGAAATTGAAAAAGTATTAGAAAAAATAACAACAGTAGATACACAAGATAACATTGCAAAAAGTAATTATAAAGAATTGATACAAAATATTATTGAAGAAAGCTATACTGATAGTCAATTTACCTTATCCATTCTCTCTGAAAAATTAGATTTAAGTTCAGGGTATTTAAGTATTATGTTTAAGAAAAATTTTGGAATTCCATTTCAAGATTATCTTTTACAAAAGAGAATGGAAAAGGCAAAATTATTACTTTTAACAACTGAATTAAAAAATTATGAAATAGCCGAACAAATTGGTTTTGAAGATGTAAATTACTTTATAACAAAATTTAAAAAATATTATCAAATTACTCCAAAACAATATAGAGAAATGGTGTTAAAAAATGAAAATGAATAATAAACCACTAAACATAAAGATAGGATTTTATTTTTTAATCACCAATTTAGTTCTAGTTTTACTTTTAGGAAGTATATTTTATTTCAGTTCAAGTAGCCTTTTAATACAGAAAGAAATTTCAGCTAAGACAGAAGCTATTGAAAAAAGTGGGAATTATATTGAGTTGTATATGAATAAATTAACAACATTAAGTCAAGTAATTTCACATGATAAAGGAGTATATGATTATCTAAAAAATAAAGATGAAAGTGAAAAAAATAGAATTTTAAATATGATAGATAATACACTTTCCACAGATCCTTATATAAAATCCATTATTTTAATAAGAAAAGATGGAGCAGTTATTTCTAATGAAAAAAATGTAAATATGGAAGTTTCTAGTGATATGATGAAAGAGGAATGGTATGTAAATTCTTTAATGAACCCTATGCCTGTATTAAATCCACTTAGAAAACAAAATTTCTCACTTGATGGAATGGACGATTGGGTTATTTCTGTCAGTAGAGAAATTGCAGATACTAATGGAGAAAATTTAGGTGTATTGTTGATAGATGTAAAATATCAAGCACTTCATGAGTATCTTCAAAATCAAGAAACAGGGAAAAACAGTGATATTGTTATTTTAGATGAGGATAATAGGGTAGTTTACTATAAGGAAATCCCTTATGATACCTCCCAAGAAAAGTATTTAAAAAATTTAAAAAATATTGAAGAAGGATATAATAGAAAAGAAAATACAGTTACAGTAAAATACCCTATTAAGAATACTCATTGGACATTGATTGAAATTTCATATATGCAAGAAATTGAAAGTTTAAAAAATCATTTTTTTGAAATGATAGTTATAAGCTGTTTGGCTTCTCTTTTAATTACAGTTTTAATAAGTATCAGTGTATTGAGAAGAATTACAAAACCAATTAAAGAGTTAGAGCAACATATGAATAATTTTAATAATGATTTATCAAAAATAAATTTAAAAGGTGATGTAAGTATTGAAATTTTAAGTTTACAAAACCATTTTAATGAAATGATAGATAAGATTAAATATTTAAGAGAATATGAAATTAATGCACTTTACAGTCAAATTAATCCACATTTTTTATACAATACTTTGGATACTATAATTTGGATGGCAGAATTTCAGGATACTGAAAAAGTTATTTCTATTACAAAGGCTTTGTCTAACTTTTTTAGAATTTCTTTAAGTAATGGAAAAGAAAAAATTTCTTTAAAGGAAGAAATAAGTCATATTAAAGAATATTTATATATACAAAAGCAAAGATATGAAGATAAATTAGAATATAAAATTTCAATACAAGAAGAATTAGAAAACATAGAGGTACCTAAGATTATATTGCAACCTTTTGTAGAAAATGCAATTTATCATGGTATTAAAAATTTAGATACAACAGGAATAATTTCTATATATTCTCAAATAATAGAGAATAAGATAGAATTAATAATAGAGGATAATGGTATTGGATTTGAAGCAGCTAAAAAACAAGCACTTATGAAAATGGGTGGAGTTGGAATTAAAAATGTAAATAAGAGAATTCAGTATTATTATGGAAATGAATATGGAGCAAAAATAGATAGTTCCTTTAAAACAGGAGCTAGAATCATAATAACCCTACCTTATAAATAGAATTGTTAAATGAAGAACTTAGTTTTAAACTGGGTTCTTTATTTTTTATAAGAAAATGAAAATATTGATTAAACACTAAAAATAAGGTACAATAAAATATATTGTAGGAGGATAAATAATGACAATAGAAGAAATGAAAAATCTAATTCAAAATGGTGAAAAAATAGATGTTGAATTTAAAGAGTCAAAAGAGACTTTAACCAAAGATGTATTTGATTCTGTATGTTCTTTCAATAATAGAAATGGAGGACATATTTTTCTTGGTGTTAGTGATAAAAAGGAAATAATTGGAGTAAATGAAAATAAAATTGATAAAATTATTAAAGAATTTACAACTTCAATTAATAATTCACAAAAAATATATCCTCCACTATATTTAGTACCACTTGTTGTTGAAATAGATGAAAAAATTATTGTATATATAAGAGTACCTAAGGGTTACCAAGTATGTAGACATAATGGGAAAATATGGGATAGATCTTATGAAGGAGATATAAATATTACGGATAATTCAGAGCTTGTTTATAAGATGTATGCAAGAAAACAAAGTAGTTATTTTGTGAATAAAGTTTATCCTAATTTAAAAATAGATTTTTTAGATATAAATATTATTGAAAAAGTAAGAAAAATGGCAATTTTAAGAAATCAAAATCATATTTGGAAAAACTTAAATGATGAGGAATTACTAAGAAGTGCTAATTTAATTTTGATTGACCCTGAAACAAATAAAGAAGGAATTACATTAGCAGCTATCCTTTTATTTGGAAAGGATAATTCTATTATGTCTGTACTTCCACAACATAAAACCGATGCTATATTTAGAGTAGAAAATAAAGATAGATATGACAATAGAGATGTTATTATTACAAATTTAATTGACAGTTATGATAGATTAATCAGTTTTGGTTAAAAGCACTTAAATGATTTATTTGTATTAGATGGTATTTTAAATGTGAATGCAAGGGATAGAATTTTAAGGGAAATTGTTTCAAATACACTGGCTCATAGAGATTATTCAAGTGGATTTCCTGCCAAAATGATTATTGATGGCGAAAAAATAATCATTGAAAATAGCAATCTGGCTCACAGTATAGGGATATTAGATTTACAAAAATTTGAACCTTTTCCTAAAAATCCATCAATATCTAAAATTTTTAGAGAAATAGGACTTGCTGATGAACTTGGTTCTGGTATGAGAAATACATATAAATATACTCAGCTATATTCAGGTATGGAACCGATATTTGAAGAGGGAGATATATTTAAAACAATTATTCCACTTAAAGAAATCGCAACTGAAAAAGTTGGTGGAGAAAATGTCCCTCGAAATGTCTCTCAAAATGTCTCTCGAAATGTCCCTCAAAATGTCTCTCGAAATGTCCCTCAAAAATCAATAGAGGAAATGAAGGAAATAATGAAAGAAATAATAAAGAAAAATAATAGAGTAAGCCGTAAGTATTTAGCTGAAATATTAGGAGTAAGTGAAAAGACTATTACAAGATATATAAAAGAAATTCCTAATTTATCCTATGTTGGAAAAGGAAAAAATGGATATTGGAAATTAGATGAATAACAATAAATAAAGAATTTAGTTTTAAACTGGGTTCTTTATTTTTTTTATTTATAATAAAATATCTGTGTAATTTCTTTCACAAATTTATGAAATAAAAAAAAGCTAGAAAAATCTGTAAAAAAATTGTATTATTAATTAAATAAATATTTCTATAAACTATGTGCATATATTTTTAAATGTTTGATATTCAACTTTTATTGTAATATTTTAATACAGTGAAATTTTAAAGAACTATTGGAGGTAAAAATGCTAAAAAAGCAGCATTTTGAATTGTTAAAACTTATTGAAAATGAAAAAAAATTACTAAAAATAGCAGAACTTTTAAAATTAACTGAAAGAAGTATTCGTTATAAAATAGATGAAATTAATGAAGAATTAGGTACAAGAAAAATAGAAATAAAAAAAAGAGAATTTTTTTCTTCTTTGACTGATGAAGACATGACTAAACTTATTGAAAATATTGAAGGAGAAAGTTATGTGTATAATCAAAAGGAAAGAGAAGAGTTAATTATACTTTATACTTTAATGAAAAAAGATAAGTTTTTATTGAAAGAGGTTGCTGAAAAACTTGGAACAAGTAAGTCTACTATTAGAAATGATTTAAAAAATTTAAAAAAAATATTATTAAATTACAATATAAGATTATTACAGGATGATAAATTAAAATATTATTTTGATTATTTAGAAGAAGATTATAGATATTTTATAGCAATTTTCCTATATAAATATGTAAGCTTTGATAAAAAATATGACAAAATATTCTTTGATGATATAAGTTATTTTAGGAAAGTCATTTATAAAGAAATTAAGGATGAATACATGACTGAGATAAATTCTGTTTCCCAAAAAATTAAAGAAGCAGAATTAGATTATATGGATGAAACATTGAATATATTGGTTATTTTAATGGTTATTTCACAAAAAAGAGAAAAACAAAATTCTAATTTAAAAATTGAAAATATAAAAATTTTAGAAAAAAGAGAAGAATATTTACAACTAAAAAAAACTTTTAAAGATTTTTCAAATACAAATTTAATATTCTTTACAGATTACTTATTTAGAATAACAAGGGATGAAAGAGATGTCTTTGTAAAGTTTAAAAATTGGTTAGATATCAGTGTAGCTATAAATAAGATAGTAAGAACTTTTGAAATTGAAAATAAGATTGATTTAAAAAATATAGATGTTTTCCTTGATGAAATATTTTATTATATAAAACCTTTAATTTTTAGGACAAAAAGAAAGATAAAATTAAAAAATTCTATATTAAAAGATATAAAAAAGCTTTATCCTTCAATATTTAATTTTTTAAAAAAGAATTTCTATTTTTTAGAAGAGGTTATTGATGAAAAAGTTTCAGATGAAGAAATAGCATATTTGGTGCCTTTTTTTCATAAAGCCTTACAAAATAATAATAAGATAAATAAAAAAGGGATATTGGTTACCACATATAAGGAAAACATAGCACTTTTTTTAAAAGAAGATATAGAAACAGAATTTTTAATTGATATAGATAAAATTTTGACTTTAAAAAGCTTTGAGCAGATAGAAAAAAAAATAGAAAATTATGATTATATTTTAACAACTTTTTCTGTGGAAAAAGATTTTGTGAAAGAAATTGAACATACTAAAATTATAGAATTAAATCCTATTTTAACAGAAAAAGATATAAAAAAACTGGAAGAAGCTGGACTTAAAAAAAATAAAAAAATAAAAATGACAACTTTATTAAAGGTTATATTAGAAAATTCATCTGATATAAATTTAAAAAAACTTATAAATAGTTTAGATAAAGCCTTTCCAGAAAAAATTTATAATGATATAGACAGGAATAAGTTTTTGCTAGGAAATTTTTTAAAAAAAGAAAATATTTTTCAAATAAATTTAAATTCATTTGAAGAAATTTTAAATAAATTTTTTAAATTATCTTTCTTGCAAAAAAGTGATATTAATGATATTATAAATAAAGTATCAAATAACAATTTTTACTCTTATTTAGGAGAAAAAATTGGAATAATTTTTCATAAATTAAATACAAAAAACAGTCAAGATAATGTACTAATTGCAATAAATAAAAAAGAAATATGCATAAACGGTAAAAAGGTTAATACAATTATATTGATAAATTCTAATTGTGAAATAAAATATAAGGCAATTATCTATAACTTTGTGAAATTATTTTTTTTAAATAATGAATTTAAGTTTAATAACAATAGATTGGATATCTATGATTATTTAATAGTAACATCTAAAATCTAAAAAAGGGGGAAAGCTATGTGGACATCTAATACTATGACTTTTGGAGAAAGTATAATGACTTTTTTGATAGGTTTTTCAATAGTGTTTATTGCTTTAATAGCATTAGCATTATTTATAATTGTATCATCAAAAGTTATAAATCTTTTAGTTAAAGAAGAAGTATCTGAACAAAAGCCAGTTGCAAATACAGCGAATGTAAATGCAAATACAGCTACAAAAGCAGTTGTAAAAGAAGATAACCAAGAAGAAGCTGAAAGATTAGCAGCAATAATATCAGCTATTAGTGAAGAAATGAGAGAACCTGTTGAAAATTTCACTATTGTTAGCATAACAGAAATTTAAAAAAATTAAAAAATTAAAGGAATTAGGAAAGGAGAAAAAATGAAATACGTAGTAACAGTAAATGGTAAAAA
>ERZ773010.2344-NODE-2344-length-11228-cov-2.408753_pt1 | contig 11228 bp, 11 predicted proteins | sample MGYA00580842_ERZ773010 | MGnify/ENA primary metagenome ERZ773010 (study PRJEB29015, sample SAMEA2737982) | human oral metagenome | biome: human oral; feature: human-associated habitat; material: dental | place: China | collected 2107 ...
CCAACGTTCAAAAAACGTTGTTTTTTGTCAACCGCACTTGGGTTCTCCAATACCGGCGGTTGACCACTTGGATTGGCGGAGGTCATCACCAAGGTGCGATCGACTTCTTTGAGTAATAAATGTTGTAGCGGATTGCTCGGCAGCATAATGCCGATTTCATTGAGCTTTGGTGCAATTTGCTCGGCTAATGGCGGCGCTTTATGTTTTGGTAATAATACGATTGGTGCGGCGGTGCTTTTGAGTTGTTTGATTTCCTGTTCGGTTAAATCTGTCAGCACATTTAAATTAGGCGCCATTACTGCCAAGGGTTTGCTTGGGCGGCGTTTGCGATCGCGTAATAATTGTACGGCCACCGGATTGGCCGCGTCACACGCCAGATGAAATCCGCCGATGCCTTTGATGGCAACGATGTAGCCTTCGCGAAGCAAAAGTGCGGTGGTTTTTATTGGTGTTTTTTCATCGATAAGCGCGCCATCTTTGTCAGTCAACCAAACCTTCGGACCACAGACGGCACAGGCGTTCGGTTGCGCATGAAAACGACGATCGGCAGGATTTTTATATTCTTCTGCGCAATCAGGACAGAGGGGAAAATCAGCCATAGAGGTGTTTTTGCGATCGTAGGGAATGGCTTTAATAATGGTAAAGCGCGGGCCGCAATGAGTGCAGTTAGTGAAAGGGTAGTGGTAGCGCCGATTGGTTGGGTCGAATAAATCTTGCAGGCAGGCGGGACAGGTAGCAGCGTCTGGCACGATTTGGGTGTCCATGGCGTTGTTTTCACTTTCGCGGATTTCAAAGCCGTCAAAGTGTGGTGGATTTTCCCAGCGTTTTTCATGCTGTTGAATGTCGGTAATAAGGGCCAGTGGTGGTAGTTTGTTGTGCAAATCGTGTAGGAATTGTTGTAACTGTTGTTTCGTTGGTTCCAGCAGGCGGATTAACACACCTTGTCCGTCGTTATTGACATCGCCATGTAGTCCGTATTTGTTCGCCAGTAACCAGACGAAAGGACGAAACCCTACGCCTTGTACTTTGCCTTTGACTCTTAACTCGATTCCGTTCATATTTTTCTCGGTCAGGTTGATTTTATTAAGAGATGATAGTGAGGAATGACAGCGTAAGCGCTGATCTGAATCAAAACGACTTGAGAAAGATGGCGTGAGGGCACGCCATCTGGGGGATAAGTATTACATTAAGATTTATTCAATGGCATATTCAATAGTGACAACCAAACGTGCTTTTTTCTCAATAGTACTGGTGTCATAACTACCGGTGTAATCGCTGCTGTCTTCTGCATCAGGATTAGGAGATTGAATATAAAAAGGACCTTGGGAGGCGGATTTTAATACGCCCACTTTAACATTACTGGTTTTGGCAAATTCTTCTGCTCGTATACGAGCATCTTGAGTCGCTTTAGAGATTAATTCTCGTTTAAGGCTTTCTAAATTTTCTAAATAATAATTGGGATCATTAAAGCCAATTTCTTCATTGTTTGCCACAATTTGGTGAATATTCGTTAAAGCTTTTTGTAATTTGGCCAGTTCTTTGGTTGAGAGATGGATATTTCTGGAGGCGGTGTAGCCGTTCTGACGGCGTTTCGTTTCTCCTTTCTCATTTTCATAATATTCTGTGTAAGGTTTCACATCTAATTCGGTTATTTCACGATTTTCATCGGTAAACCCTTGTGATTTTAAGAAACGCACAGCTTCATTCAAATTCTTTTGATTCGCGGCCATTGCATCACTATAAGTTCTCCCCCAACCGCCTATATTAATTACCCATGTCCCCTGAGTGGCGGTGTAATGTTCTTCCGCTAATCCTTTCACTGAAATTGAGCCGGTTTGACGAAAATTTTTAAATTGATTACCAAGAATAAAGGCGGATGCCATTAATCCTGTCGCTAAAATGATGCCGAAAACGGCAAGGTAAGGTTTTTTGTTCATAGGTTTTCCTTTTTATGAGAGTAAATTTGTGAGAAGAATTATATAAAAATCAGTCTACCTCTATAAATAGAATATACTAAATGAGAAATTTTATCATTAAAAAATCAATTACTTATCTTATCTAGGAATACTTAAAGAAATTTCAATATTTATGATCTCAATCAAGAAAAAGAAAGATCAAGGCTAGGCCTAATACTTTATAAGTAGCACCCTTAATTTGAAAGTGGTTATTAAGGATTTAACCACTCGCACTGTCTATAAGGGGGGAGACTATGAATCGTTTTGTTATCGGTGATCCCAAAGACTGTATAGGATGTAACACATGCATGGCTGCGTGTAGCGAAACCCATAAAGCCTTCGGATTACAATCTTATCCTCGGTTACAAGTTATGCGCAATGACGACATAACCGTTCCAATCCTCTGTCGTCATTGTGATGACTCGCCGTGTGCCACGGTATGTTCGGTACACGCGATAACTCATGTGAATGACACCATTCAACTCAATGAATCTTTATGTATCGGTTGTAAATTGTGCGGTATCGCCTGTCCGTTTGGTGCGATTACGCAACATGGTAGTGCGCCGATCGATGCACCTGCGTATTACGAAAGTTTCACCTTTACTGATGCAGTGAAACGGGATATTCGTACTGCTCCGGATAATTCGGAATTACACAATATGTTGGCATGGCAACCGGGCGTGAAAGCGATTGCGGTGAAATGTGATTTGTGTTACTTCCGCGAAGAAGGCCCGGCGTGCGTGCAAACCTGTCCGACGAAAACCCTGTTTATCATCAGTGATAAGAGTATTGAACAAGCTAACCTTAAAAAACGTGAAATGGCATTAACGTCTTCACCTGCTATTCCAAGATAGTTTTGTTTACTCGTTAATCAATGGAGTGAAATTATGAGTTATTCAATTAGTTTACTTGTCACGACCCTGTTGATTTATGTCGTCGGTGCGTTTATTTCGCTCATCGTAAGTCGGAATGAACAACTTTCAATCAATATATCCGGCGTGACCGGTATACTTGGTGGAGTGTTAGGCATCGCAGCCTGCATCCCCGTTCTTATCAGCAGCGACACTGTCGTTGATGTCTTTCAAACCCCATTTGAATTTGCTCGCTTCTCCATCCGTATCGACGGATTGGCTGCGTTTATGGTGTGCGTGATTTCTTTATTGGTCGTGGTCAGTGCACTTTATTCGTTCTCTTATGTGAAAGAATATAAAGGTAAAGGTGCAGGTTCCATGGGGTTTTTCATGAATCTCTTTATCGCTTCGATGGTTGCGTTAGTCACCAGCGATAATGCCTTCTACTTCCTTGTTTTCTTTGAAATGATGTCGTTGGCATCTTATTTCTTGGTGCTAACCGAGCAAGATGACAACGCTGTGAATGCCGGTTTATTGTATTTCTTCATTGCGCATGCCGGCTCTGTATTAATCATGATCGCCTTCTTTATTTTCTACTGCTATTCGGGCAGTTTTGAATTTAGCGATTTCCGACAAACCCGCCTTTCCGAACCGCTTGCCTTCACTTTGTTTGTTTTAGCTTTCCTCGGTTTCGGGGCAAAAGCGGGTATGATTCCATTACACAGTTGGTTACCAAAAGCTCACCCGGCGGCACCATCTCATGCGTCTGCGTTAATGTCCGGCGTCATGGTGAAAATCGGGATTTTCGGGATCGTGAAAGTGGGGATCGATCTCTTGGGTGCCACCAATATGTGGTATGGCGTGATTGTGTTGGGCTTCGGCGCAGTGTCTTCTGTTCTTGGCGTGCTTTATGCCCTTGCCGAACATGATATTAAAAAATTATTGGCTTATCACACAGTAGAAAATATCGGCATTATTATGATGGGGGTCGGTGTTGGCATGATCGGCATTGCCACTCATCATCCGGTTCTTGCCACCGTTGGTTTGCTTGGTGGGTTGTACCACTTATTAAACCATGCCGTATTTAAAGGCTTGTTGTTCTTAGGTGCGGGTTCCGTGATGTATCGGTTACATACCAAAGACATGGATCTTATGGGTGGCTTAGGTAAACTCATGCCATATACCGCGTTCTGTTTCTTAATTGGTACCATGGCAATTTCTGCGTTGCCACCGTTTAACGGTTTCGTCAGCGAATGGTTTACCTATCAATCTTTATTCAGCCTCAGTCAAAGCGATGATTTCGTGCTAAAACTTGCCGGCCCGATTGCCATTATCATGCTTGCGTTAACCGGGGCACTGGCGGCACTTTGTTTCGTGAAAGTGTATGGGATTAGTTTTGGTGGTGCGCCTCGTTGTGAAAAAGCGGCAAATGCCCGTGAGGTGCCAAAACCGATGGTCATTGCCATGGGAATTTTGGCGTTATGCTGTATCTTATTGGGCGTTGGTGCCTCTGTCGTGACCCCAATAATAGCGAAAATTTCCACCGCACTTGCCAATTCGGCATCAATCACGTTAGCGCATAATGGCGTGCTTGTTGCACAAGCTAAGCTGAATACAGCGCTTTCTACACCAATGGTGACAATTATGCTGTTGGCGTTCTTCTTCCTGCCGTTCACTTACTATGTCTTAACTAAAAATCAACGGGTGGCTGCTCGCGCTAAAGGCAATCCTTGGGCTTGTGGTTATGCTTATGAAAGCGATATGGCCGCTTCTGCAGGTAGTTTTACCCGACCGTTACGCACGATCTTTAAACCGCTTTACACCTTGCGCCAAGTGTTAGATCCGGCACCGTTAGGAAATAAAGGCGTTCAGGCGTTAATTAAAGGTGCAACGAAAACCGAATCGTTCTGGGAAGAAAAAGTCACGATGCCGATTGGGCATTTCATTCCTTGGTTAGGGCGTAAAATTCAATGGCTGCAACAAGGTGATTTCCGTGTGTATTGCGTGTATTTCGTGATTGCCTTGGTGGCAATATTGCTTTCCATTGCATTGATATAGGAGGTAGAAAATGATTACGTTACCTTCAGAAATTGCCACATCCGCCGGAATGTTTGTCTTGGCCATTGTGTAAGCCTTGATTTTACTTGCGCTTGCCCCGTTATTTTCCGGTATTTCACGGATGATTCGTGTGCGTATTCAGTCGCGCCGTGGTCCGGGATTGTTACAGGATTATCGTGATATTGCGAAATTGATGAAACGGCAAAATATTTGGCCGGATAATGCTGGTGCGGTTTCTCGCATGATGCCTTACGTGTTAATCAGCACCGTCATGGTAGTGGCAATGAGTTTGCCTTTGTTTACTCGAGTTTCACCGTTTGGGGCAGGCAGTGATTTAATTACCGTGGTTTATTTATTAGCGCTGTTCCGTTTCTTCTTTTCAATTGCTGGTTTGGATTCAAACAGCACATTCTCAAGTTTAGGTGCAAGCCGTGAAGTTACATTAGGTGTGTTGGTTGAACCGATTTTAATGTTAGCGTTTTTGGTGATTGCATTGATTGCGGGCTCGACTAACTTTGCTGTGATCGGTTCGCAACTTTCAGAACAAAGTTGGCAATATCCCATTGCGACGGTGGTGGCTCTGGTTGCAGCCTTCTTCGCTGTGTTTATTGAAATGGGGAAAATTCCGTTTGACTTGGCTGAAGCAGAACAAGAATTGCAAGAAGGCCCGTTGACTGAATATTCCGGTCCGTCTCTTGCCTTGTTAAAAATGGGCTTGAGCTTAAAATCCATGGTGGTTGCCGCCATCTTCGTGAGCGTGTTATTACCATTCGGCGCAGCACAGGATTTGAGCATAAGTGCGGTTGTTCTTGGCACTGTTTTCTTCTTCGTGAAATTGTTGGTGGTGTTCGTGTTAGCCTGTGTTTTTGAAAATACACTTACCCGTACCCGCTTCATGTTAACCGGACGTTTAACGGTTGTCGGCTTCGGCATTTCTGTGTTGGCGTTTGTGTTTTACCTCACTGGATTGTAAGGAGGAAAAAATATGGAACGTTTAGCTCTGATTACAATCATATTGCCGTTTATGGGGGCTTTTATCGTAGGCCTAACAAAAACGAATTTTGCCAAATTAGCGACGTTTTTTGCGGCACTCACTACCGTCTGTACCAGTGCATTGGCTGGGCAGTGGTATTTAAGCGGTCATCAAAGCGTGACCTATGATCTGGTGGCATTCGATCACACCGTCATTTTTGGAGTGACATTGGATGCGGTCAGCACTTTGATTGGTTTCGCGGTGGTCAGTCTTGGCTTCTTGATTTGCTTATATTCTTGCGGCTATTTAACCGATAAAAACCGCGAGCATCCGCACAACGGCTTACCGCGTTTTTACGCATTTTTACGCATTTTTACTCATTTTTATTGGTGCGATGGCCGGTTTAGTGTTGTCTTCTACCTTGGCAGGTCAGTTACTGTTCTTTGAAATTACCGGTGGCTGTTCTTGGGCATTAATTAGCTATTATCAAAGCCCGAAAGCCATGGCAGCCGCAATGAAAGCTTTGATTATTACCCATGTAGGCGCTATTGGTTTATACATTGCAGCGGCTTATTTGTTCAGCCAATCCGGCACATTTTCTATCACCGCATTGGAACAGTTGGACCCGAACGCGAAAAGCATTGTGCTCTTTGGCGTGATGTTTGCTGCCTGGGGGAAATCGGCACAGTTGCCGATGCAAATTTGGTTGCCGAATGCCATGGAAGCGCCAACACCGGTGAGTGCGTATTTGCACGCCGCCTCTATGGTTAAAGTGGGTGTGTATATCTTTGCTCGTGCGGTGATGTCTGCCGGTGATATTCCATCGATTGTGGGCGAAGTGGGTATCATCATGGCGATGATTACCTTAATTTACGGCTTTATGATGTACTTGCCGCAAACGGATTTAAAACGCTTGCTGGCGTATTCCACCATTACCCAACTTTCTTATATTTTCATTGGGATTTCTCTTGCTGCTCTAGGTTCTAAATTAGCCTTGGTTGCGGCGGTTGCTTATATCTTCAACCATGCTTTTGCAAAAAGTTTGTTCTTCTTGGTTGCCGGTTCCTTAAGTTATGCCACCGGAACCCGCTCCATGCCGTTATTACAAGGGATTATGCGCACCATGCCATTTACGGCGGTGTTGTTTGCTGGTGGTGCGTTAGCACTGGGGGGCATGCCGCCGTTCGGGATGTTTACCAGTGAATTTGCTATTGCTGTCGCAGGGATTTATGCAGGTAAAACATGGCTCATCATTTTATGTTTGATCTTCTTGACCATTGCCTTAGCCGGGTTAACTACCATGCTGTTAAAAACCGTATTAGGTCAGCCCAAAGAAGGCATTGAAGTCGGCGAATTAAATAAATCCTCTATTGTGGTATTGGCAATTTACTTGTTGTTATTGCTCGGCATGGGGATTTATATCAGCGAACCGATTTTACAGCTTCTCACTAATGCTGTTGGTATTGTGTTGGGACAACCTGACATCTCTTTTGGGGATATGTTGGTTTTACCTTGGCAAAGTTTAGCGAAATGATCGACATGAGGGGGAAAAAATGGAATTAACGAAAAATATATCCGTCGATCCGAGCAAAATGCTTGGCAAAAATTATATTGAAGCAGTGAATGCAAAATTTCCAAATACCATTTGGGACGAGGAGTGGTCAACACCGAATCAGGTTACGCTTACCATCAAAACAAATATGTTGCCTGATGTTGTGGAATACCTTTACTACCAACATGATGGCTGGTTGCCTTTGGTATTTGGCAATGATGAACGCTCAATTCATGGTAATTATGCGGTGTACTATGTGCTTTCCATGGAGAGGAAGTGAAAACCTTTGTCACCATAAAAGCTTTGGTTGATCCCGTGACCTTAGAATTCCCGTCTGTGACGCCAAGAGTCAAAGCGGCTGTTTGGGGCGAACGTGAATTATTCGATATGTATGGTTTGAAAGCGGTCAGATTACCTGATCAGCGTCGCTTGGTGCTGCCGGACGATTGGCCGGAGGATCTTTACCCATTACGTAAAGATTCCATGGATTATCGTTTACGCCCGGATCCAACAACAGCAACGGAAACCTACGAATTCATTAATGAAAAAGGCGAAGCGCGTATTGTGCCAATTGGTCCATTACATATTATCTCCGATGAACCGGGACACTTCCGTTTGTTCGTCGATGGGGAAGATATTATCGACGCAGACTATCGCTTGTTCTATGTGCATCGCGGCATGGAAAAACTGGCAGAAACCCGCATGGATTACGACCAAGTCAACTTCCTTGCCGACCGTGTGTGTGGGATTTGTGGTTTTACCCATAGTGTTGCTTATGCCAATTCAGTAGAAAGTGCCTTGGGCATATAAATTCCACAACGCGCCCAATGGATTCGCGCTATTTTGTTAGAAGTGGAACGGTTACACAGTCATTTATTGAATTTAGGTCTTTCTAGCCACTTTACCGGCTTTGATACCGGCTTTATGCAATTCTTCCGGGTGCGGGAAAAATCCATGACCTTGGCTGAAGTCCTTACCGGTGCTCGTAAAACATACGGTATTAACCTTATTGGTGGGGTTCGTCGCGACATGCTGAAACATCAACGGGAGCAATGTATCAAGCTGATTGGGGAAATGCGTGAAGAAGTTAAAACCTTGTCGGAGATTTTGTTGAACACGCCGAATATGGAACAGCGTACGGTTGGTGTGGGGATCTTAGCCAAAGACATTGCACGTGATTTCAGCCCGGTTGGCCCGATGGTTCGTGGTTCCGGCTTTGCTCGTGATGTGCGTAAAGTGCATCCTTTCTCCGGTTATGGCGATGTGCCGTTTAATCTGTTCACTGAAGCTAATGGCGATGTGTTATCCCGCGTGAAAGTGCGGATTAACGAAGTGTTTGAATCCATGAATATCATTGATTACATGGTGGATAACTTGCCAAGTGGCGACATCTTAAAAGAAGGTTTCAGTTATACGCCGGGGCGTTTTGCGCTAGGCATCACCGAAGCTCCACGTGGAGAAGATATTCACTGGTCAATGCTGGGCGATAACCAAAAGCTGTTCCGTTGGCGCTGTCGTGCAGCAACCTATGCTAACTGGCCAACCTTACGTTATATGTTGCGTGGCAATACGGTCTCTGATGCGCCGCTCATCATTGGTAGTCTTGACCCTTGCTATTCTTGTACCGACCGCGTCACCGTGGTGGATGTGCGCAAACGCAAAGCGAAAACCGTGGATTACAAAGAAATCGAACGCTACGGTATTGAACGTAAGAATTCACCATTGAAATAAGGGAGGCTGAAGATGTTTAAGTTACTTAAAACTGTATTTAAAGCCGGTGACGTTACCACGAAATATCCCTTCAAACCTTATGAAGTAGATGATGATTTCAGAGGAAAACCGGAGCTTAATTCCGATCAATGTATTGTCTGTGCCACTTGTACCATGGCCTGTCCATCAAATGCATTGACGATGCGCACCGATCCTGTCAGTGGTGATCCAGAAACAGGCGAACGTACTTGGTCATTATTTTTAGGTCGCTGCATTTTCTGTGGCCGTTGTGAAGAAGTTTGCCCAACCAAAGCAATCCATTTAACACAGGATTTTGAATTATCGGTCACCAACAAACAGGATCTTTATCAAGAAACGACGTTTGCGACGGTTAGCTGCCAGCATTGTGGCAAACCGTTTATTTCTTATAAAGAGCTAAATTACACCATTGATTTGTTCAAACAAACGTTGGATAAACCTGAATTAGTGAAACAAAAATTGGAAGTATTGCATACTTGCCCGGTGTGTAAGCGTCAAGGCAGTTTGGAGAAAACCGCCAATATTGTGTTTGGGGCGGCAGTGATCAAATCGTGCCGGTTGACGTGTACATCCCGGGCTGCCCACCAACCCCAGCCGCAACCATTTATGGTTTTGCCATGGCGCTGGGTTTGCTCGATCAAAAACTCAAAGGTAAGCAAGAAACAGCGGATCCGCATGCCGAGGTTAAATTACGTTTCCCAACGATTCCGTTGGATTTACGTATCAGCTTAGAACGGGAAGCCCGTCGTCTTGCCGGTTATCGCCAGGGCGGCAACATTGTCGATCAATTCATGGCGATGATGACGGAAGAAGACAAAGTTCCGTTTGGCGTGCGCTTGGGTGAATACTTGGAACGTGAAGCGGATCCGCGTTTAGCGGAAATTATGAACCGATTACATTCTATTAGTTTGCCGTTTTCCGGTTAGTTATGGTTTCTGTTTTTGTTTATGGAACAGCGCCCCAAGAGTGTTCAATGCGGTGCTGATTCGTTACTTCGTTGTAATCTTCTAGGTTTACCGTATAACTAGCGTTCAATGCGGTGCTAATTTGATGTTCCGTTATCGCCTTGTTTGAAGGATTACGTAGTAATGGAAGGCAAGAAACTTTATAAGGCTGTGTTATGACTACAAAAGTGATTTTTTACCTGTTAAATCAACGTTTCGTCGAAAACGATAAACAAGTGCCGGAACAGGCGCAGCAAGTTATGTATTATTCCCTGGCAATCGGCCACCATGTGGGCGTGATTGATTGCTTTAAAAAGTTGTTAATTTGCGACTATGACGATTATCAACATTTTGTCCAAAGTTTTCCGGAAGGAGAAGCAAGACGTAAATTCGCCGGTCTTATGAAATTTGGTGAAATCGTGATTGATTCCAGCCATGTGAATTTATTAGCGAAAGCGATGGACGAAAATAAAGCGAATTTTGCGCCGCAATATCAACAGTGGGTGGAAATTTTAATGGATACGCTGGCTTCCATTCAACGCGAGCCGGTGATGTATATTATGGTGAAACGTCATGATGAATAATAACCTCATTTTAACTGTCGGTAATAGCATGATGGGTGACGACGGTGCGGGGCCTTATTTCGCGCAACCTTGTCGCCAAGTGCCGTTGCCGAATTGGACCGCATTGGACGGCGGTACAACGCCGGAAAATTTTGTTCATCAAATCCGAGCAATGAAACCTGAACGGTTAATGATTTTTGATGCGACGGAAATGGAACTGCCACCTGGCAAAATTCGACGAATAGATAAAGACGCCATAGCAGAAACGATTTTCGTCAGCACTCATACCTTGCCTTTAAATTTTCTGATTGAACAAATGGAAGATGAGATTAACGAAGTGCTGTTTATCGGCATTCAGCCTGACCTCGTTGCTTTTGGCTTTCCAATGACACACGCGGTGAAAAGTGCAGTCGAGTTTTTCTATGATTTTTTGAAGAATAACGGTGACTTATCAGAAATTTCCCTATTTTGAACAAAATGAAAAGCCTCTAAGAAGAGGCTTTAAATTTATTTTTCTTTCCAATATCCAATCCATTCTTTCAGCAATTGCATATTTTTTGCCAGTGCGCCGCCTTGAGGAATA
>ERZ773010.2345-NODE-2345-length-11224-cov-26.731399_pt1 | contig 11224 bp, 9 predicted proteins | sample MGYA00580842_ERZ773010 | MGnify/ENA primary metagenome ERZ773010 (study PRJEB29015, sample SAMEA2737982) | human oral metagenome | biome: human oral; feature: human-associated habitat; material: dental | place: China | collected 2107 ...
TTGAGAATCCAGTTTGAGTTTCTGGAAGTTCAAAGTCACGTTTTTCTTGACGTTTTGGACGACGAGGACGTGATTGACGTTTCTCATCTTTTTGTCCTTCTTCTTGAGCTGGACGTTCTTCAAGAGCCTTGATAGAAAGTGATACACGCTCATCAGCAGCATTCACTTCAAGCACCTTAACAGTCACTTCTTGACCAACCTTAAGGGCATCCTTAGGGCTTTCAACACGTTTGTGAGAAATTTGTGAAATGTGAACAAGTCCATCAATTCCTGGCAATACTTCAACGAAAGCACCGAAATCAGTCAAACGTTTTACAGTTCCTTCAATCACATCGCCTGCCGCAAGTTTTTGCTCAACGCCATCCCATGGTCCAGGTGTTGTTGCTTTAAGAGAGAGGGATACGCGTCCTTCTTCTTCGTTCAAGTCAAGAACTTTCACTTCGATTTCATCACCAACTGATACAACAGACTTAGGTGATACGTTGCGCTCATGTGACAATTCAGTCAAGTGAACCAATCCGTCAACTCCGCCAAGGTCAATGAAAGCACCGAAGCTAGTGATGCGAGCAACTTTACCAGTTACAATATCACCAACGTTCAACTTACCAAAGACTTCAGCACGTGCTGCTGCAGCTTCAGCTTCTACAACTTCACGACGTGAAAGGATGAAGCGGTTTTCTTTTGGATCTACTTCTTTGATCTTAGCATCAAACTCTTGACCTACAAAACGCTCAGTGTTACGAACGAAACGAGTATCAAGCATTGAAGCAGGGATAAATCCACGAAGTCCTTCAAACTCAACTGAAAGTCCACCTTTAACAGCACGAGTGCCCTTAACAGTGACAACTTCTTCTTCACGACCAACCAATTTGTCCCAAGCTTTGCGAGCTTCCAAACGTTTTTTAGATACCAGGTAAGTTACGGTGTCTGTATCTTTACCTACTACTTGACGAAGAACAAGCAATTCAAGTGTTTCACCCGGTTTTACAAGGTCGTTGATATCAGCGTCGCGGTCGTTTGTCAACTCACGAAGAGTCAAAACACCTTCGACACCAGTTCCAGCGATTGCAACATTAGCTTGGTTAGCGTCAACAGTCAATACTTCAGCAGTAACGACGTCACCTGGCTCAACTTGGCTAACACTATTTAGCAAATCTTCAAATTCATTCATCTAAAAAAATCCTCCAACAATCAAGCTTTCGCTTGACATACTACTTATTTATTTTCCTAAGCACCCGCAAATGACATTGATCTATCGTTAACGATTTCCATCCTATAAAGAAATAAAACACCGAAGACATTTTATTATTTTATCAGATCTATTACCTAAGAACTGGGGTAGCTGGATTCGAACCAACGCATGAGGGAGTCAAAGTCCCTTGCCTTACCGCTTGGCTATACCCCATTATGAATGGAGAGAGAGGGATTCGAACCCCCGAACCCGAAGGAGCGGATTTACAGTCCGCCGCGTTTAGCCTCTTCGCTATCTCTCCGACAATCAACGCTATCTATTATAACATTGATACAATGAAAATGCAAGCCCTATTTGCTTAAATTATAGGTTTCAATCAAAGTTTCCACAGCTCTTTCAAGTTTTTTATAAAAACTTTCAGCATTTCCATTTTTGATGATCGCAAACTGGCCATCTAGTTCAGCAATCTCGCCGATAACCTTCTTGCCAATAGCAAGACTATAACCGTCAAATTGGTCTGCTCCGACTTTCACTTTGCTATCTGTGATTTGAATTTCAATCTTTTTGTCTTTTTTACTCATAACTTACCTCTTTCAAATTTCTATTGTACACGAAAAAGGCTGACTACGCAAGCTATCTTGGGCTAGAATTACAGAAAAACTGCCCAATCAAGGACAGCTTTTAGATTATACTTTCACAATCCAACCTTCTGGCGCTTCTATATCACCGAACTGGATACCAATCAATTCGTCATACAGCTTGCGAGTGACTGGGCCGACTTCTGTTTCGCTATAAAAGACATGGAAATCTTCGCCGTGCTGGATACCTCCGATAGGAGAAATAACTGCAGCTGTTCCGCAAGCTCCCGCTTCAGTGAATTTACCCAAATCTGCCAGTGGAACATCGCCCTCAATCGGTTTGAGTCCTAGTCTATGCTCCGCCAGATAAAGCAAAGAGTACTTGGTGATGGATGGCAAGATTGAGGGACTGAGCGGTGTTACAAACTCATTATCCTTGGTGATACCAAAAAAGTTGGCCGACCCCACTTCTTCAATCTTGGTATGGGTGGCAGGATCCAGATAAATCACATCAGAGAAATGCTTATCCTTAGCAATCTTTCCTGGTAATAAGCTAGCAGCGTAATTGCCACCCACTTTTGCCGCACCAGTTCCGTGAGGTGCAGCGCGGTCATAGTCATCTGACACAATGAAATTAGTCGGAGTCAGACCGCCTTTGAAGTAGTTGCCGACTGGCATTACAAAAATAGTGAAAATGTATTCTTCAGCTGGCTTCACTCCGATAATATCGCCGACTCCAATCAAGAGAGGCCGAATATAAAGGGTTCCGCCTGTTCCGTATGGTGGAACATATTCTTCATTAGCTCGGACAACCTGCTTAACTGCATCCACAAACATTTCTGTTGGAACCTGCGGCATGAGCAAGCGATCAGCTGTCAGCTGTAAACGCTCCGCATTTTTATCCGGACGGAAAAGCTGAATACTACCGTCCTTAGTTCGATAAGCCTTCAGACCTTCAAAAGCCTGCTGGCCATAGTGAAGGCTAGGAGACGACTCAGAGATATGGAGCGTAGCGTCCTCTGTTAATGTTCCTTTTTCCCACTGGCCATTGCGATAGTATGCTAAATAGCGATAAGGCAGTTTCATATAGGAGAATCCTAGATTTTCCCAGTCGAGATTTACAGTCATGATCTTTTTCCTCTTCTTCCAAACTTCATTTTTAGATACTCCCTATTTTACACCTTTTTAAGATATTTTCAAGTATTATTTTCAATTTTCAGAAAATTTTGTTATTCAATCTTTTGTTCTACTATCAAACTTTTAGGAATTTAAAAAAACCAGCTCTTGCGAACTGGTTTAATGATTATTTGATGTAAGCTGAGAAGACTTCTTCGTCTGAAATTGTATCAGAAATGAAGCTGCCATTGCTAGTTCTCTCAGATAGGCTAAGATCAGCTAGATTGATCTCATAGGCAGTTCCTTTATTAGAAAGCACCTGCAAAATCTGATCCTCACTAGCTTCTGCTTCTGTTGTAAAGAGGTCAAAGTCCACTGCTTCGCCATAGACTGGTCCAGCTGCAAAGACACGATGTGGCTTGGTCTTAAGCTCTCTCAGAACTTGAAGACCGCGATTTGCCCGACTGGTAACAGGAATATCTGCGACTGCCATACGCTTGAGCGAACCGCGCTGAGTTAGGAGGTAAAGTGAGTCTGTGTTGGCGATAAAGGCTGCCACTAGGACATCGTCTTTCTTGAGATTGATGGCTTTAACCCCAGCTGCCTTAGCTCCTATAACTGGTACTTCCTCAATATTGAAGCGAAGGGCATAGCCGTTCTTGGTCACGAGCATAACATCATCCAGCTTAATCGGTGCCAAAGCAATGACCTGATCGTCTTCATTTTTCAGTTTAGCAAACTTAAGTGACTTAGACTTGTAGGTCCGCCAAGGACTGAATTCCTTGCGCTCTACACGCTTGATTTGACCTAACTTGGTCGCTGCAAAGTAAGTGCCTTCCTCAAAGCTGTCAAGCAATTCCGTGTAGATTACTTCTTCATTGGTATCAAAGTTGCTGATGGTCTGGCTGAGGTGTTCCCCTATTTCTTTCCAGCGGATATCTGACAGCTCATGAACAGGCCGGTAAATAACATTGCCCAGACTGGTGAAAATCAATAAATGCTGAGTCGTCTTGGCTGGACTGACGAAAATCAGTCGGTCATCGTCACGCTTGCCCATCTCCTCTAGGGTTGAAGCTGAGAAGGAACGCGGACTTGTCCGCTTGATATAACCAGAACGAGTCACGCTGACATAGGTCTCTTCCTCAACAATCAGACTAGCTGTATCAATCTCAATAGCGTTTGCCGTATCCTGCAGCTCACTGAGACGCGGATTACCGAACTTCTTCTTGACGTCGCGGAGCTCACGTTTCATAAGATTATACATGGTGCGCTCATCACCGATAATAGCTGCCAGCATGGCAATCTTCTCGCGCAGCTCTGCTTCTTCCTCTTCCAGAACTACTACATCTGTATTGGTCAAACGGTAGAGTTGGAGAGTGACGATAGCCTCAGCCTGCTCCTCGGTAAAATCATAGCTGACTTTAAGATTTTCCTTGGCGTCTGCTTTGTTTTCTGAAGCACGAATCAGGGCAATCACCTCGTCCAAGATGGAAAGCACCCGAATCAGTCCTTCCACGATATGGAGTCGTTTCTCAGCCTTGGCCTTGTCAAAACGGCTGCGAGCCAAAATAATCTCCTTGCGGTGGGCAATGTAGCTGGTCAAGATTGGTACAATCCCCACCAAACGCGGCGTGAAATTGTCGATCGCCACCATGTTGAAGTTATAATTGACTTGCAAATCAGTGTACTTGAAAAGGTAGTTGAGAATCAGCTCGGTATTAGCATCTTTCTTAAGCTCGATGGCAATGCGAAGACCGTCCCGGTCGGATTCGTCCCGTACCTCAGCAATGCCAGCCACCTTGCTGTTGACCCGCACATCGTCAATCTTCTTGACCAAGACCGCTTTATTAATCTCGTAAGGAATCTCAGTGATGATGATTTGCTCTTTACCGCCCTTCAGCTTTTCAATCTCAGTTCTGGAGCGTACTACAACTCGACCTTTACCAGTCTCGTAGGCTTTCTTGATTTCATCACGACCTTGGACAATGGCTCCTGTCGGAAAGTCTGGACCAGGCAGAAACTCCATGAGTTTGTCCACCTTGGCCGTCGGATGGTCAATCATATAGATGACCGCGTCAATGACTTCGGCTAGATTATGAGGTGGAATATCAGTCGCATAACCAGCGGAAATCCCAGTTGCTCCATTGACCAAGAGATTAGGAAAGGCTGCCGGCAGAACAGTCGGCTCCTTCTCGGTATCGTCGAAGTTCCAAGCAAAAGGAACGGTATCTTTTTCGATATCCTGTAAAAGATAGCCAGCCATCTCGGACAGCCGCGCTTCGGTATAACGCATAGCCGCCGGTGGATCACCGTCCATAGAACCGTTGTTCCCGTGCATCTCAACGAGAATCTCGCGGTTTTTCCAATCCTGAGACATGCGGACCATGGCATCGTAGATGGAGCTGTCACCGTGGGGGTGGAAATTCCCCATGATGTTCCCGACCGACTTGGCAGACTTGCGGTAGCCCTTGTCAAAGGTATTGCCGTCTTTGTTCATCGAATAAAGAATACGGCGCTGCACAGGCTTCAAGCCATCGCGAATGTCAGGAAGCGCACGCTCCTGAATAATGTATTTGGAGTAGCGACCAAAGCGCTCTCCCATGATGTCCTCAAGGGACATGTTTTGAATGTTAGACATAGGATACTAAGCCCGTAAAATGCAAAGTGAAAATAGGAAACTCTTGCAGTGAGCGATGCTCACGAGAGAATTTATCTTTTTCACACAGTATTTAGGGCGTGTTCAACTCCTTTCAAAGAATGTAGAGTAGATTTTTACATTAAAATTGGTACTTAAGAAAAATATTTTTAGATACTATTTAAGTCATTCACAAACACCTATTTAGATTAACCAAAAGCAACTATTCCCTATGGATTGTTCTTTCTTCTTTGAATCATGTACAAATATAGACAAGGTAAATAAGAAATTATAGCAGTCGATATCAGCAAGATATCAAATACAAACTTTTGCCCTCGAAATAGCTCCTCCCAATGCATTGTATTAAGATAATGAAAAATTAAACCGAATAAATAACAGATACTTATAGGGAAGACTCTCCACTTGATTGATTTGTATAAATAATATAAGCGTATTGAGTGATAGATTGTGGAAGAAATAAGCATAGGTAAACAAAAATCAATTAGAAAAAAATAAAACCTTAAAGCATCCTGAAACATATCTGTCCGATCTATAGGAAACAACCAAATATTACAAATGGTGATAATTACAGGAAAAAATAAACCATAAAATCTTTTGCCAAGTTTATTATTTTGTAAGGCAATATATATTGATAAGATTATGGACACAATCGGAAGAAATGGGAATAACATAGCAAATATTCCAAACATAAAATCCAACATACTATTTCACCTCAATAACTATTATAAACCAAAGATTTTTTTCATCTTGTAAGTGTCTCTGAAACTATTTCAACTTCTCCTCAGCATACTCAAGCATCTTCTCTGCGGTTGCTTTGTCATAGTGGAAGCCAGTTTTGAGAGAGAAGGCCTGCGCTTCTTTATGGAAAAAGTCCATGGTCGCCAAGAGAGACTTGGTGATTTTTTTCTGGTCAGAAAAGTCAAGCAAGGCTGTAAATTCTTTCTCTTTCTCAGCAGGCAAACGCTGAAAGAGGTACTTGTAGTTCTTGCCAACATCGACCGTCCCCTTATCTGCTGCCACTTGCCAAGCTAAAAGCTTGAGCAATTCTTGTTGGCAGATTCCATACAAATGATCCGTCGCATAGATCAGATGGTTCCGACAAATGCCCTTGACCACATAAGCTGACACCCACCAGAATTCATTGCAGGATTTGTCAAAGTCAGTTGCACTGGCTGGTGCCGTCCAGTAGCGCTTGGGTGTCGGTGCATAAGGAGCAAACAGACCCTGCGGGTCAGCCAGCACCGTAAAATCTGCTTCGCTATCCACCCACTCTTTGATGTACTCCTTTGGACAAAGGGTCAAATCGATCCGATTGCCATCTTCAAAGAGCATGAGATAGAGGCGGCGATGGTCTAGTAGGACATGCTGCTCAATCATGCGCTTGCCAAATCCTTCCAACCAAGCAAGGTCAGCCACCAGAGCGTCCAAATCCTCCACGATGTAGACCACATCATAGTCTTGGAACTCGTCCTTGGGAGCATTTGGATTTGTCCGCGAGCCGGACATGGCGACAGCGTCAACCTGTAGTAATTTTGCGGTTTGCAAAATTAAATCTAGCATTTCGGGTTCAGTTCTCATGGGAATACCTGCCTTTTTAGTGGAAACTCTTGATTCTGTAGAGGACATGTCTATAAAGCGGACTGTCTGCTGGAACTTTTTCATTATCGAATTCTTTGACAAATTCCATGCCTAGCTTTTGCATGACTTTGACAGCAGACCTTTTCCCTAGCTATACAACTCATTTAGTTATTTCTCAATCTCTACCCATACTATTGCATCATTGATAAAAATTTTTATTCATCTGATACAAGTCTTAATTTTTCAGTAGAATTATAGTCAATAATTCCATCAATTTCCACATTCGGAATGAAGTAATTAAAATTAAGCTCCTCATACTCATCTGGCTTATTGCACAAACTTCTGATATGAATTCCTCTCGGAATCAATTCATCATCATGGTAAATCAAATCAGCACGATATTTCACTTCAATAGGATTATTTTCATCTTTGATTTTGTTTGCAATAATATTTTCAAAGAATGATTGGTTATAGCCCCAACTAGCTTCGTAACAATTTTGTTTCTTTGGATGATTACCTTCATTTGACCATGTTGTCTGCCGATATATGTTTTCCTTGTTTTTTTTGCTGGTATTAAAATCACTCCCTAAAAACAGTTCTCTTCCCAATATATGTCCTGCATCAAAACCTGTTCCTGTGAACGGACTGCTTCCTCTTAACCCTCTATCCTCTTTATCGCTTTCAGTTATTGATACTTTTGTTACCAAACCGCCCCCCCCTACTGGACGACTAAAGCTATCAAATCCAAAATTGTAAGGTTCATCCCAATCAATAGCTTCAAAATCACATTCCTGAACATCAGGCAATTTATAGCTACCAAATTTGTATACTAAGCGATCAGAAGTTACACCAATTTTTTCTAACATATCTTCTTTGAAAAAATCTTGACCAACAAGATCTTCCGGATATGCTCTATCATAATCTTTTGCTCTCATTCTAAAAACTCCTTAGTTCCCATATTCACAACTCCTCAGCTTTATATAGGCTATAGCCTTCATAGTAGTAACTATGGTCTACGCCCTTCATGTAGAGGTTGCGGTTATGAATGTCCTTTGTGAGGGCTTGCTTAAGGACGTGCTTGATTTCTGTGTCTCGAATGGGGCTGCGCTCCATAGCTAGGAGGTAATCTTCCTTGTCCACTTGAGACCAGTCAACTACTTGCCCCAGCTCAGCCTTGAGTAGGTGGTCCAGCCAAAGCCTCATGCTTCTGCCATTCCCCTCACGGAAAGGGTGGGCAATATTTAGCTCCACATACTTTTCGACAATCTGATCAAAGGTCTGCTGAGGCATGCGGTCGATATTTTCCAAGGAAGCTGCCAGATACATGACAGGCGCAAAGCGAAAATTCCCTTTAGAGAGATTGACTGTCCGAATCTGGCCAGCGAAGTCATAGATTTCTTCAAACAAGAACCCATGAATAAAGGCCAGAGTAGCGTAAGTTCCAGCTGCTTTATCATCTAGAAGCTGCTCTTCAAAAAGTTTTTTAGCTCGGGTCTTACTGATTTTTTCTTCCATCTTGGCTAGTTCAAGCGAATCCGTCAGACCCAGTTTATTGTCAAGCGTCATTGGCTGTCTCCTTTCGTCAGAAGTTGCTAGTTCGCCTCCGCCACTTCTTCTTTCACCCTCTTAGCTGGTTTGCGTTTTTTGTAGCGGCTGCGGATGGTGTTGAGGTGGTCGCGAAGATTGACCATGTGAGTTCTTTCGGGATAAGCGTAAGCAATGATTGCAGTGAAATCCACTAGAAAATCATAGATTTCTTGGAGCTTGAGGCGGACGTTCTTATTCTGGCTCGGTGTCTTTCCCTTGAGCTCAGTCAGTCGCTCCTTGTAGACCTTCTCAAAGGCCTTCTGAGCAGCAGCCAGACTGTCGACATGGGCTTCCAGATGAAGCTTAGCCAGTGCTGTCTGGTAGGTCGGCTTTTTCAGCTCTTGGAGTAGGTGGTTGATGCCCTCGGTCTCCTTTTCCAAGCTTGTTGCAGCTAGACCGGTGTAGTTTTTCAGGAGTTGAGACAGAGTCTCGTAAGCTTCCTTGGTCGCTGCATCCTTGACCCGTGCAAAGGCCCGAACTAAAGACTGGAGCGTGCCCAAGGCATCGTCGCGCTCGCGGTCAGCCTGATCCAAACTAGCCACCAGCTTGCTGGACTTGGTCTGATGAAGCCCGCCCTGCAGCTGTTCCAGAAGTTTGTCCATCTCATCCAGCTTGGTCGTGTAAATGCCATCCACCTTATTTTCCTTGATAAATGCCGCAACCTCGCTCCGACTCTCAGACATCAGCTGGAAAAATTCGTTGTTTTCCAAAGTCTGAACATCTACACTAGTAATTCCATAAATTTTTTTCATTTTTATAATCTCCTAAATTTTTTATTTATTTTAACTTTAATTCCCTTTTTACCTTTTCTGATTTTCTGAAAAAGTTTTTTGCTTTAAAACTGCTTGCCAGAAAAACAAACGTTCGTCTTTTACTCCAAAAACACTCGCCAGATTTTCTGCCAAACTGAATTTGCCCCAAAACACTCTGTCAGAAAATCTGACGACCTCACTTAAGCTCTGGCGAACTTGTCAGAAAATCTGGTGAGAGAAGATTTGTTGTTTCAGGGCTAATGAGAGTGAATTAGCATGTGATATAAAACTAATTCTCGCAATCAGAATAAGTTCTATACATATATGACTTATATAAAAGATAATTTTCATAGGTGTTTAAATTTTTTAATGACTCAAGTGGCATGATCTCGTTTTCCACAATAGTCAGTAAAAATTTCTCAACACTTAGCAATTTGTTCTTGTACTCATCCCCGCCATAATAGTAACATCTTTTTAGTTTTTTATAATCAGGTTTTTCTAAAAGCAATTGTTCTTGGAAAATCACTTGGGCTTTTTCTAATTCTCTTTTCATTACAGTTTTAATCCTTAATTCAGCAATAGTACATGCAGAAGTCATTAGAAAAATAAATAAAAGCCAATACCAAGGGTCTTCTATTTTACTAATATTTTTTCCAAAATCAAAAGCGCTAATTCCGACAGCCAACAAAGATAAAACTATAGCTGGAGTCGAACTGTAATTTTCAATTTTGTACAATGGTAAAGAACTGATTATTTTTATAACAATTAATAATAAGATTAAATATAAAACGATAAACGCTATTAAAAAAACAATATCTGTTGCTTTTAAACTATCTTTGTTTGAAATGAAGACTTGAGATATAAAAGTAAACAACAAAGGCCAAATAGTTAAATTAAACAAAATATAGTAATTAGCTAACCAATTAAAACTTTTAAGTATTTCAAATATTTTACTTTTCTGTTCAATTGAAACAAAAAATAATATACCTTCACATAATCTCAAAATTAGATAGAAAAAATTAATAATGAACAATGCATAAATTCCATTAACTAAATGACTTGTATTACCATTTCCTAATTTCTGAATTAAATTGCAATAAAATATCTGAAATATAGTATAAACAATGAACCAAAACATAAAAGATAAAATAGTTTCAATAATACGGAGTACTGTTCTTGCTTCAACATCTATTTGATTATCCAGTATTTTCAATAATTCTAAATTATTAATCTTCCGTTTTGCATCTTTAATATTATCTTTACAATCAACTAATTTATCCTTGTAATATTTAAATTTAATTATCCCCCTCCTCAAAACACCATCTCCCCACTCTCCTCAAGCGTAAACTTGACGTTATCCTCAATCCACTTGCGGCGTGGTTCGACCTTGTCGCCCATTAGGACATTGACGCGGCGTTCGGCGCGGGCTAGGTCTTCGATGGTGACACGGATGAGGGTGCGAGTTTCGGGATTCATGGTCGTCTCCCAGAGTTGGTCGGCGTTCATTTCCCCGAGCCCCTTGTAGCGCTGAAGCATAGCTCCCTTACCAAACTTGCGGCGCAGGTCGTCCAGCTCGCCATCAGTCCAAGCATACTCGACAACTTCGCTCTTGCCCTTGCCCTTGGACATCTTGTAGAGAGGCGGCAGGGCGATATAGACGCGGCCAGCCTCGACCAGCGGGCGCATATAGCGATAGAAAAAGGTCAGCAACAAGGTCTGGATATGGGCACCGTCGGTGTCCGCATCGGTCATGATGATGATCTTG
>ERZ773010.2347-NODE-2347-length-11216-cov-33.413493_pt1 | contig 11216 bp, 6 predicted proteins | sample MGYA00580842_ERZ773010 | MGnify/ENA primary metagenome ERZ773010 (study PRJEB29015, sample SAMEA2737982) | human oral metagenome | biome: human oral; feature: human-associated habitat; material: dental | place: China | collected 2107 ...
AAGGACCAATAATCGAGATAAATTCACCTTTTTCTACGTCAAATGAAATATTTTTTAAGGCATTTGTTCCGTTATTATATTTTTTTGAAACATTTTTTATACTTAATAACATAAAAAATTCCTTTCTAAATAATTTTACTATACAAATAATGTTTTAAAAAATAAGGCATATCAATCTTGGTATGCCTATATAAAAACTTTTATCTATTTCCAATATTAATTTTGTTAGTGTTCTGATTGCTATTCTGTTTTTCTGTATTGTTATTTGTGTTGTTATTGTCACTGTTATTAATGGAATCTGGCTTATTTTGTATATTGATTGCTGAGCTGCCGTTTTGTTCACTGCTTAGAGAACTATTTTCATCAGTTGCGGCAGATTGTTCAAATGTGATAATAGTTCCTAGTGACAGCAAATCTCTTTGAAGCTTGTCAAGTTTATTTTTTTGGACATATACATTATCAATTAATGTTTCAATATTTTTGTTATCTTCTTCATATTTAGACATAATTTGCTGATAATTATTATTTCTTAGGTTTTCAATTTTTTGAGTCAGCAATGTTTTTTCCTCGTCAGTTAATACAGTATGATTTAAATTTTTGAAATTGCTGTTTTCTAAAATAAGCTCTGAGGCAAGTTTTACAATTCTTCCTTCAAGCAAGTCATTTTTTGAATATTCGATAAGAGAACTTATTTTATTGATTGCAAATAAAGTTTTGGAAGTGAAATTATCTTTGTTATAAGTAATTTCATAACCATTATTTTGCCCTTTTATCAATGCTTTTGAGTTATTTTCCAGTAAAACTTCCCCATTTACCTGCGAAATATTCCCATTTAATCCTTTAGCCACGATTTTTCCATCATTAATATCTATGTCTGAAATTCTTATATCCAGCTCTTTTATCTCTTTTATAAGAGAAGTGGCCTTTAAAGCCGTGTTTAACGAAGTTTCCAAATTTTTTCCCTTGTCTAGGAATATATACAGGTTCATATTTTGAACATTATTGTTAGAATTATTGTTAAAATCATTCAATGAAATCTCTTTTTCAAGTTTAGTCAAGTTGTCAGAAACATTTGCAAGCGCTATATCTCTTTCCAGCTCAATTTCAGAAATATTTTTTTCAATGTTTTCCTTTTCAGAATTGATAGATTTTATTAATGGCTTAATTTCGTTATTCAATTCTACAATTTTTTGAGCCTTGCTCTTCAAGTCTGTAAGCCCTACATAGTCTTTTTTCAGAACGTTAATTTTTTCAATATTCTCTTTCCATTTGCTGTTAATAAGGTTGTTTGTATTATTTGACAATGTTGTAACCTTATCAGTTGTTTCCTTGATAAAATCTGCAGTTGTCTTGTCAGATTTCTCTTGAGAAGCAAGAGAATTTATTTTTTCAGTAAAAGTATCAATCTGAGAATTTTTTTCTTTATATATGCTTTCAAGATTTACATCTTCCAGTTTCATGTTAGACAACGTTAATTTTGGAACAAGGTTAAACAGCCCCGTTCGTACAACGCCAACTGTAGCACGTCCTTTTCCAAGGCTTTTTCCATTGACTACAAAATTATCAAAAACCATTTCGTTATTTCTTATAGAAAATTTTACATTTTCAAATTCAGAATGTTTTGATTTTGTCATATATGAGACAATGTTGCTGGAAAACATTACGCCAAAAAGCAGCATAATCAGAGCTATTAATACAAGACTCAATAAATATTTCAAAATTTTCACAAAAAACCTCCTTTTAATATGTGATTAAACCCCTTTAATATCAAACTGCTGTAAGATTAAATAACTTTGGAGCTTGGTTTTAAAGAAGTTTTGCTATAGTTTTTACATCAAATAAGCTGTTAAAAATAGACGTTATAAATTTTATATCTATTTAAAACAGCTCCTTTCCAATTTTTAAAAGTTTCAGACTATTTAATATTTTTTAATGCTTCATCCATATTTGATAATTTAAATTCATCAGAAATTGATTTTAGGTAAGTTTGTTGCTCAATCTGTCTTTTCTGATTTCTTAACTGAGTTTTGATAGCTTCTTTAACGCTTTCAAAAGGTATTAGCCCTTTAGGGTTTCTTTCAAGAACTTTCACGATATACAAACTTTTTCCATCATTTACAACTTTGTTAACAACTTGTCCTGCCTTAACATCCTTGATAGCTTCACTTACTGAACCAAATCGGCTTGCTAACTGACTTAGAAGAATTGATTGTGTCTGTCCGTTCTGCTCAGTTCCAGGATTGTACTGGTTTACGTATGCAGTAAAATTGTTAGGATTTGCAACGGCTTCCTTTAATGCCTGTTCAGCTTTTGCTGTATCAGTAGGCTGGAATACTATAACTTGCAGTCTTACTGAATCTTCAGGCTGTGTGAAGCTTGCCTGGTTGGCATCATAGGCGGCTTTGGCATCGGCATCTGTAATTTTGGCTCTTTCGTTAACTTCGCTTAGTGTTGCCAGGCTTGCCAGCAGCTGTTCCTGTAAAATTTCCTTGCTTTCCGTATATTTCTTATCCTCGTTAAGTTTTTTTTCTTTTGCTTTCAAGGCAAGAGCTCTGTTTAGAGCAATATTTTTAATAATAGAATGTTTCATCTGCGTAATTTGTTCAGGAGTAAGGTCTTTTTCAGAAATTCCGCTAGAAAAAAGGCTTTTTTCCAGTTCGTTATTAACTTCCTTTTCATACACTTTTATTTTTTTATCTGATGTTTCAAATAGCACTTTGCCTCCGCTACTATTTCCACAAGACAATGCAAATGTGCATAATGCTGTCAAGACAGCTATTTTAAATTTATTTTTCATTTTTTCCTCCAAGATGGTTTTGTATTTTTAAGATTATGTCTTTAGTATATCATAACATTACAAACATTTCAAACTTTATTAAAAAAAGACAGAGTAAAATTATATTGAAGAGAAATTTATCTGTTTTTGAGGTTTTGATAGATTAAATCAAGGCACTTACGTTTGTATTCAGTCTTTGGATGGACATAAAGATTTAGAGTGGCATTCATGCTGGCGTGCCCTAAAATTTCAGAAACAGTCTTGCAGTCAATTCCGAGTTCGATGGCCTGCGTTGCGAAAGTATGGCGAAGGCTGTGGAATGTAAGTTTTGGAAGATTCAGGGAATGAAGGAGTTTTTGATAGTAATAACGGTAACGATGAGGTTTTAGATAATTTGTGCTGTCTGTAATAAAATAGTTGTTTTTATTTTGCTGAAATGGTTTTATTAAATTTATGAAATCAGTATTGAGAGGGATTATGCGATTGGAAGTTTTTGTTTTTGGAGTGCTTATAATTGTTTTGGAATAGGATTTATTTTTTTCCTTTATATAAATTTTCTGCAAAGTTCTGCAAACTGTCAGAGTGTGTTTTTCTAAATTTATGTCCTTCCACTGCAGTCCACATATTTCCCCAAGTCGTAGTCCTGTTTGCAGACAAAGTAGAATTCCAAGATTTTTAGAATTCTGATTATTTATTAAATATCGAAAAAGAATCTTCTGTTCCTCAGTAGAAAAAGTTTTTAAATACAATTTTGAAGAGGAAGAAGGGAACTTGCAACGGAAATTCTGAAAAGGTATCACCCCCTCTTGAATTGCTGTATTTAAAGTGCTTTTTAGAAGCACGGCCATATCCTTAACTGTTTTTAGGGAAAGTCCTTTTTCCAAATTTTTCTTTGAGCCGCTTAATTTTAAGATAATAAAATTTTGTAAATCTTCATTTGTAATATTTCCAATTTTTTTTTTCCCAAGTACAGGCTTTAAATGATTTTCAATGATATTAGTATAAGTCGCATAAGTCGATTCCTTTATAAAAAATCTTTCTTTTTCCAGCCAAATATCCAGCCATTCCTTATATTTCAAGTTTTTGTTTAAATATTTTTTTGTAGCCATATTTTCCTCCTAAATTTAGTTTTTTATATTTTACTAAATTATTGGAAAAATGTTTAGTAAATTTAACTAAGTTTGTTACTTAATTCATTCCTATTTTTTCACTAAGTATTATACCATAAAATCGTATATTTTTGTTATTTTTTTTATATTATACAAATGAAATTAATAGTCTTTTATACTAAATCTCATTTTTTGTTGTCGTTAATAAATATTCTTCCTATAATTTTTATATTTTTTCTTTTTTATAAAGTAAAGGGGATCAATCGCCATCCCCTTTACAATCCTGGCTTGTCTAAGCATTTTTTGAAAACAAAATTGAAACTCGCTACGTTAAACTTCGCTCAGACAGTCAATTTTATTTCCAAAAAATCACGACGTTCCTAATTTAACTATGAAAAATAATTTGATTAAAACAAATATTAAGCAAAATTGTAAGGCTGTGGTAATTGAATATCCTTACATAAAGAATTAATTAACAAACTTTGTTGAAAGAGGGAAATAAAAAGTTAGTCGAGGTTGTAAAAACTTTTATATAGAGGGATATTGGATATTTAAGTTGTGTGAATAGAGCTGTTGAGGAGGATAGATAAATGGAAAGTACATACAATGCGCTTGACTACAATAAATTAATTAGTTTTATTTGGTCTGTGGCTGATGATTGTCTAAGAGATGTTTATGTTAGAGGTAAATACAGGGATGTTATAATTCCTATGACTGTAATTCGGAGATTTGATGCTATTATTGAATCAAAAAAAACTAATATAATGGAAATTAAGGAAATGGCGGAAACACAGGGCTGGGATGTTGTAAAAACTTTAGATACAGCTACTGGACTTCCGTTTTATAATACTTCTAACTTTTGTTTAAAAGATTTGAAATATGAAACTAACAGGCAGAATTTAAAAAGAAGCTTTGAAGAATATTTGAATGGTTTTTCTGGAAATATAAAAGAAATACTTCAAAAATTTGATTTCAATAATCAGTTGACTAAGATGACAGATGCTGGTATTTTAGGTTCTGTAATTGAAAAATTTACATCAAGCGAACTTAATTTAAGTCCTTATGACGAGAAAAATTCATACGGAGAGGTTATAAGGAAAGGATTAGATAATCATGCGATGGGAACGTTATTTGAAGAGATTATTAGGAAATTCAACGAAGAAAACAATGAGGAAGCAGGGGAACACTTTACACCTCGTGATGTAATTGAGCTTATGGCTGATATTGCTATGTATCCGGTTATGGATAAAATCAAAGATGGTACTTACTCAATATATGATGGCGCGTGTGGAACTCTTGGGATGGGGACTGTTGCTGAAGAGAGGTTAAAGGCATTTGCTAAAGAAAATAATAAGGAAGTGTCTATCCACTTAATAGGGCAAGAAGTAAATCCAGAGACGTATGCAATTTCTAAGGCTGACTTGCTTATCAAAGGTGGAGATACAGATTCTAACAATGTTTATTATGGCTCTACTCTTTCTGATGACAAGACTTCTGGACAACATTTTGATTTTATGCTGTCTAATCCGCCTTATGGGAAAACTTGGAAAACAGATTTGGCTATTTTAGGAAGCGGAAATGATAAAGACCCAAAGAAAAATATAACAGACAGACGTTTTGTTAGAAACTATAAAGAACAGGATGATTTTAGGATGATACCTGATGTAGGTGATGGACAGCTGCTTTTCTTGCTTAATAATATTTCCAAAATGAAGGAGACTGAAATGGGTTCCCGTATTGTTGAGGTTCACAATGGTTCAGCTCTTTTTACAGGTGATGCTGGAAATGGAGCAAGCAATGCAAGAAGATTTATGATTGAAAAAGATTTAATAGAAGCCATTATCCAGTTGCCTGAAAATATGTTTTACAATACAGGAATAACAACATATATCTGGATTTTATCCAATAGAAAAGAAGAAAAAAGAAAGGGGAAGATACAGCTTATTAATGCAAGTGGAATAAAGACTTCACTTAGAAAAAACATGGGCAAGAAAAACTGTGAATTTTCAGAAGATAATAGACAATTTATTCTAAATCAATATCTAAATTTTGAAGAGAATGAGTATTCGAAAATATTCTCAAATGATGAGTTTGGATATTATAAAGTTGTAGTGGAAAGACCGCTAAGACAAGCTGTATTATGTGATGCAAATAATATAAAAGAAATAGAGGAGGAGCTTGAAAAAATTGGCGTGCTGTCTGGGGCGATAGATAAAAAAGTGCTTGCAGGAAGCTTTATTAAAGGGACATCTAGCTCTATGAAGGAGCTTGAAAAGAGTGAAAATGTAAATACATATCTGGAAGTTTTGAAATTAATGGAAAGTGATGAAAAATATCTAAATTATGCAGCATTTGAAAAGGCTTTTAATAAGCATTTAAAAAAGAAAGATATAAAAGGGGCCAGTTTAAGCAAGCTTGCTTCAACAGGACTGTTAAGCCGCATGATAGTTAAGGATGAAGAGGCAGCTATCCAGAAGGACTCAAAAGGTAATATAGTTGCAGATCCGGAACTTAGAGATACCGAAAATATTCCGATGACATTTGAAGGAGGTATAGACGAGTTTATTAAGCAGGAAGTATTGCCATATCACGCAGATGCTTTTGTTGATGAAAGCAAAACACAAATAGGATATGAAATAAACTTTACAAAGTATTTCTACAAAGCTAAAGAACTGGAGAGTGTAGAAGAGATTGTGAATCGTATTAAAGAGCTGGAAAGACAATCTGATGGAATGATGGCTTCTATATTGGAGGGGCTTTATGAATAAGTATGAGAGATATAAAAGTACGGAACTGTCTTGGTCAAAACATTTGCCATATTACTGGAATATAAAGAGAATAGCAAGTATCTTTGACATAAGAAAAGAAAAAAATTCTCCTGTTAGAACCAAAGAAATTTTATCATTAAGTGCAAAGTACGGTGTTTCTCTATATTCAGATAAAAAGGAAAAAGGAGGAAATAAACCAAAAGAAGATTTAACTTCATACTACCTTTGTTATTCAGGGGATATATTGGTTAATTGTATGAATATTGTTGCTGGTTCGGTTGGTATATCAAATTATTTTGGTGCAGTTAGTCCAATTTATTATCCTTTATTAAATATGAATGCAGATGAAAACTGCACTCAATACATGGAATATGTTTTTAGAAATTATAATTTCCAAAGAAGCCTTGTAGGACTTGGAAAAGGAATTCAGATGTCAGAATCTGAGGATGGAAAGCTTTTCACGGTTAGAATGAGAATTTCATGGGATATACTGAAAACTCAACTTTTACCAGTACCTCCAATTGAAGAACAAGTCCAAATTGCAAATTATCTTGATTGGAAAATTAATGAAATTGATAGGTTAATTCAAATTGAAAAAGAGAAAATAAAGCAATTAAATCAAACAATGCAAATCAGCATTAATTCAAGATATAAAATATTAAATTTAGAAGACGAAACAAACAAAGGGGTTAAAATTAAATATTTAGCAAATCAAATCACTCAACATAAAGGAGAGTATAGAAGATATATTGCACTGGAAAATATCATATCGCAAAAGGGAATGATGAAAATTTCTTTTGATAATTTAGAGTTTAATAGTGATGGAATATCGGTGGAAAAAAATATGGTTATATTTGGGAAATTGAGACCGTATTTGGCAAAAACTATAGTTGTTGAAAATAAAGCGGTTTGCTCTTCAGAATTTCTTGTTTTAAATCCAATTAAGTTAATGCCTTTGTATTTAAAATATTTAATGCTATCGTCTAAATTTATTGATTTAGTGGACAGTTCTACTTACGGTACTAAGATGCCCCGAGCAAATTCAGATTTTATTCTAAATTTAAAAATTGTTGTTCCAGACTTATCAGAACAGAAAAAAGTAGTGGAAAAAATACTGGAAAGCGAAAATCGGATTAATAAGGTAATAGAAGTCATTATAAAAAAAATAGAGTCTATGGAGAATTTAAAACAATCACTAATATCAGAAGTGGTAACAGGACAAATTGATGTGAGGGACATTGTTATTCCTGAATACGAAAAAGTGGCTATTGCGGATGGAGAAATAGAAGAAACTGATGAAATGGAAGGTAAAGAATATGGGAATTAGAGATACAAAGATGGAAGCGGAGCTTGAGAATAATATTATCGAATATCTTGTTTCAAGTCAGAGTTATGTATATATAAAACCGGATAAGATGAAGATTTCTTTTAATAGGAAATATGCTTTTGATGAAAAAAGACTTTTGGAATTTATTAAGACATCTCAACCAGATGAATTTGATATTTTAAGACTTGATACAGAGGAAGGAAAAGAAAAGTTCTATAAACAGCTTGATATTTCTATAAAACAAAAGGGTATAGCCGCTGTTTTGAAAAATGGAATTAAGTGTTACCCCTCTTCGGGAACTATCATTTTTTATCATGCTCTGGATTCTAAAAGACCAAGTTCGTATGATGAGTTTAATATGAATATTTTTTCAGTTACGAATCAATTGGCTTATTCTGATAAAAATAAGGGCTTAGAAATTGATTTGGTGATATTTGTTAATGGTCTTCCTGTTATAACGATGGAGCTTAAGAGCAGGGCTTCCAGTACAGGATGGACATATAAAGATGCTGAGGAGCAATACAAAAATGACAGAGATTCAAAAGAAGCGTTATTTAGTTTTAAAAGATGCATTGCGCATTTTGCTGTTGATGAGAACTTTGTTACCTTTACAACAAAGCTGGATGGTAAAAATACAAGATTTATGCCATTTAATAAAGGCACTGAGCTTGGCGGTTCTGGTAATCCGATAAATAACGGCAGAACAATGACTGATTATTTGTGGAAAGAGTTTTTGAAGAAAAAAACTTTAACAAGCTTAATAAGAGACTTTGCATATATTTCTGCAGACAAGGTCAAGAAGACGGAAACTCTGATTTTTCCTAGATATCATCAATATAGAGCTGTAACTAGGCTTGTAGATGATGTTCAGAAAAATGGAGTTGGAAATAGATACCTGATTCAGCATAGTGCAGGCAGCGGCAAGAGCAATTCTATAACATGGCTTGCGTATCGTTTAGTTGAAGTGGAGTATAATAGCAAAAAAGCGTTTGATTCAGTAATAGTTGTTACAGATAGATTGAATTTAGATAAGCAGATAAATGACAATATCAGGAAATTTATAGACGAGAAGAGCATTGTGGGTCATGCTAATTCTTCAGCAGATTTGAAAAAACTTTTGGTTGATGGCAAGAAAATCATCATCACTACAGTACAGAAATTCCCTTATTTGCTTGAAAAAATAGGTGCTGAACTAAAGGGAAAGAATTTTGCTGTTATTATTGATGAAGCCCATTCTTCTCAAAGCGGTCGTGCAGCGGCTTCATTAAATATGGCGGTATCAGGAAATCTGAATAACAATGATGAATTTGAAATTGAAGATAAACTGAATGAACTTATTGAAGCAAGAAAAATGCCTGAGAATGCTAGTTTCTTTGCATTTACTGCTACACCTAAAGCAAAAACGGTTCAGATGTTTGGAAGCGTGTTTGATTTGTATTCCATGAAACAAGCTGTTGAAGAAGGATTTATTCTGGATGTGCTAAAGAACTATACACACTATGAAAATTACTACAAGATTTACAAAATTATAGAAGGTAATCCGGACTTTGATAAAAAGAAAGCTCAAAAGAAAATTAGAAATTTTGTTGAAGGACAAGAATTTCCGATAAGAGAAAAAGCTGAAGTTATGGTAAATCATTTCCTTGCAAACACTGTTAATAAGATAAATGGGAAAGCTAAGGCGATGATTGTAACACAAAGTATTCTAAGAGCAGTTGAGTACTATCATATAGTTAGTGAGTTATTGAAAAATTCTAATACTGGTTACGAGGCCTTAGCCGCATTTTCAGGCGAAAAGGAATATAAGGGGAAAGCTGTAACAGAAACTGGCTTAAATGGTTTTTCTGATAAGGAGACAGCGGAAAAATTTAAACAGGATAAATATAAATTCCTGATCGTTGCTGATAAATATCAGACAGGATACGATGAACCTCTTCTGCATACTATGTACGTGGATAAAGTTTTGAATGACATTAAGGCAGTACAAACTCTATCAAGGCTTAATAGAAGCACGAAATATAAAATAGATACTTGTGTAATTGATTTTGCAAACGAACCGGAGCATATATTAGCAGCATTTCAACCATATTACAAAGAAACAAAATTAGAAGGGGAAACAGATCCTAATAAGCTTCATAATTTATTAGATATGCTCGACGGTAAGTATGTTTATGAGGAAGACGAGGTGGACAGGTTAGTTGACTTATTCTTAAAAAATAGCCCAAGAAGTTTTATTGACAGTATTATAGATAAATCTATAGAAAGATACGCAGCTTTGAATGAAGAGGAACAGGTTGAATTTAAGAGTGGTGTGAAAACTTTTATAAGAACTTATAATTTCCTGGCTTCCCTTTTACCTGTTGGGCAAGTGAATTGGGAAAAGAAAGTAATCTTTTTTGAACAGCTGATTCATAGGTTGCCAACGCCAGAAGGAGAAGATTTATCTGCTGGAATTTTGGAGTCGGTGGATTTGGAAAGCTATAGATTGGAAAAGGAAAATACAATTAATATTATCTTGGAAGACAAAGACGGCACAGTTGAAGGACTGGGTATAGGAGCAGGAAAAAAGAATAAAATTGAATTAGATTCATTAGAGAACATTGTGTCTACATTTAATGATATTTTTGGTAATATCGAATGGCAAGATGAGGATAATGTTGCAAGACAGATAAAAGAGTTGCCAGAAATGGTAATGAAGAATGAAAAGTTTAAAAACGCTCTTAAAAATTCGGATATTGAAAATATCAAGAGGGAATACCAGTCAGCTTTAAAAGAAGTCTTTAGAATTATTATGGCTGATAATATGGAATTATTTGGTCAATGGACAAACAATTCAAATTTCAGCAAGTGGCTCAGCGATATTGTCTTTGATGAAATAATGAGAAAAAATTCAGCTGGTTAATGGCGAATACAGTATTCAGGAAAATTTTTTTATCCTGCAGCGAGAGACAATAACTAAGCATGGAAACGATGTTTAGCAAAAATAAATGCTGCCCTAAATTTCTCGCATAATTTTTTATAAAAATTAAACCTATTTTATCTTTGTAAAATAATTCCATAAAATAAAATTCTAAGGCCGCAATTTGCCAAACCAAAAAAATTTTGAAAAAAGTAGTTGACAAATAAATTCAGTTATGATAATATATATCTTGTCGATACGAAATCGTGTCGCAGGACAATTGAGATAAGAATAGAAGAAGCAATAATGTGTAAAAGATAAATAACAGTCAAGAGCT
>ERZ773010.2348-NODE-2348-length-11216-cov-5.057343_pt1 | contig 11216 bp, 9 predicted proteins | sample MGYA00580842_ERZ773010 | MGnify/ENA primary metagenome ERZ773010 (study PRJEB29015, sample SAMEA2737982) | human oral metagenome | biome: human oral; feature: human-associated habitat; material: dental | place: China | collected 2107 ...
GGGTTTCTATCCTTTTTTTGCTTTGAATACGTTTTGAATACGTTAGCCCTAAAAATTAACATAATTTGCGAATCTTTCGGATAATCTTTCCCGTTGTTTTTCAGTTACATGGGCATAGATATTCATTGTTGTATGGATATCCCCATAGTCTAATCGAGACTGAACTTCTTGGATGCTTGCCCCTGACTCAAACTGTAAAGAGTAATGAGTATGACGCAAACCGTGAATTTTGATTGGCTTGATGTTATTGCTCTTGCAAACTCTATTAATAATACGGGTCATATAGTCAAGATTTAAGATACCGTTATGGGAAGGAGAGGGAAATACAAGTTGTTGTCCTGACTTAGTATTGAAGCTTCTTTTTAGCCATTCTTCGCGTTGTAGTTTTTTCCATCTGTCCAAAGTGGATAGGGTAATAGGGTCTAGACCATTGGTGCGGATAGAACTTTTAGTTTTAGCAGGTTGAATAATATACTTATATCCGTGGCCTGTTGTCACGATTTTTATAGTAAGCTGAGAGTTCTGAAAGTCTATATCTTGCCAAGTTAATGCTAGTGATTCTCCACTCTGAAGCCCCGTAAAGGTTTCTGTAATTTGGCTTCGGCTAGCTTAGCCTCTCGCTCTGATTTGAAACCTCGTCTAGTAGTTTTCTCTTGGTTGCCTGTAGCTGGGTCAATACCTAAATATTCCACAAACATATAGGGCTTAGTAGCATCTTTCTTTGTGTATTGCTTAATCATGTGGTGTTCTCGTTTCTAATCAGCCCGCCAGCGTGACCAAACAGAGAAATGAGCAGATTATTGAAATAGGTAATAGCATTTTAACCAAGGAGGCCAGCATGTAATTAGTACGGGGCATCCTTGGGGTAGTCAGTCAAAAGCTCGAAGAGGCTATCCGTAATCAACAGAATCAGATTCTGAATCAATCAGAGCTATTTAAGGCATATGATTGCAATTATCGAGATGTGGAACGTTGGCTAAAACTAGGCCTAAAGAGCCGGAGACAAGGGCAGAAATAGATGTATGATAGACGAGATGTTGAGGCTATTTTTGAAATCGAAAAGGAAGCCATCTAATACAAAAAGAGCTTACTAGTGTTGGCGCACTGGTAAGCTCAAAGCGGGTAGCAACGCTGGTAGAACGTTGATACACCTGTATTTAACATACCTACATTCTACCACGAACAGGACAAAAAGGCCATTTATAAGTCATCCCTAATTTTGAAAGCAATTCCAGGTTGTGTTTTCGATATTTTATATGGTACAATTAAAATAAATTTGGAGGTGTTTTATGAGTGTTTCTTATAAAAAATTATGGATCCATTTAATTGAAAAGAATATGAAAAGAACCGACCTAATCAAGCTCACAGGAATTACCTCAAATACCTTAGCAAATATGGGCAAAGACGAATATATATCCATGAAAAACTTAGAAAAAATATGTAGAGCAATGAATCTGACTCCGAGTGATATCTTGGAATTTGTGGAGGATTAGAAATGGAAGACGAGAACGCTTTGATACCAATAGATGAAACAGGTATCACAAATCTGATTTATACCATTCGTGGGAAGCAGGTAATGCTTGATAGTGACTTAGCTTCTTTATACCAAGTTGAAACGAAGTATTTAAATAGGCAGAGAAGCAGAAATGCTGACAGATTTCCGGAGGATTTTTGTTTTCAATTGACAAAAGAAGAATATGAAGTTTTGAGGTGCCAAAATGTCACCTCAAAAAATGGAGAAGGTTCGGGTGGTAGAAGATATATGCCGTATATGTTCACTGAACAAGGAATTGCGATGCTTTCCGCGGTTCATAAAAGTGGCATCGCAACGAAAGTAAGCATAAATATTATGAGAGCTTTCGTTGAAATGAGAAAATTTGTTGTTTCCAATAGAGAAATGTTTGCTCGTCTTGATAGAGTGGAGTTAAAACAGTTAGAAATAGACAAGAAACTCGAAGAAGTATTCAACTACATTGCGAGCAATACAGAGGTAAAACAAAAGATATTTTTTGATGGACAAATCTATGATGCTTTCAGTTTTATTGCAGATCTAATTGGAAAAGCACAGAGCAAACTGATTTTGATCGACAATTATTTGGATCTAAATACGCTAGATATGCTTTGTAAGAAGAATTCAGGAGTTGATGTATTGATAGCAACAGCGGGAAAAGGCAGTTTAACAATAAAAGATATCAACAAGTTTAATGCTCAGTACCCGAGTTTGAGTGTGTAAACAATCGCAGATTTTCATGATCGTTTTTTGATCATAGATGACAAAGAAGGATATTTTACAGGAGCATCCATAAAAGATGCAGGCAAGAAGAGTTTTGCGATAACAAAGATTGAAGATGGAAAAATGGTTCGGGATTTGATCAATAAGGTGAGGTAGGATATGGCAAACTTATCAGAAATAAAGAAGGAGGACCATCTTTGAGCGTAATGTCCTAATATTTAAGGGAGATATAGATAAAAACCGCAGAATTGACGGAGAGGATTTGATATGACAATTGGACTATAGTCAAGCAAATAGACACAAAAATGCGAAGAATTCTGTAAATCAGCGCTTTATTTGCTTGAGTAATAATCCCTCTCCTTTTCGTTAGGGCTCATGAGCCCTAACGAACCGTGTGGTCTTTTGGTGTTGTATAATCCATCAACATATTGAAATGATGAGAGTTTCAGCGCATTCGTGTTTTGGCAGGTTCTGCGGTTACACTCCTCTTTTTTGAGGTCATTAAAAAATTGATAACATGGTACACGGACAGCTTCAGGGGCGTACCGTAATATATAATGATATCTCTTTGCTTATGAAGTAAGGTAAGCTTATCGGAACAGTTCGCAGGATGCTGGCGGCAGGTTTTGATGTTTATATCAGCAAGGATCATGGAAATACACCTTGTACAGGTATGGGTAAGCTCATGAAGTTCAGCGTTGAGACGGAAACAAAGAGCCATAGAGTGGTGTAGAACAATGGCTAAGATGGTAGGTTATGCTGGTAGTATATGATTATCATGGCTGAATGAAGTGGTAAGAATGCTGCAGGACAATCATACGGAGGCTGAATATAAAGGGAAGTTGAATGAGTATCAGTCTTATGAAATTGACAGTTCGGTAAGGCTACATAAGACAAGGGAAATTCTGATAAATGTGTGGTACTATCCGTCAGAAGAACTGGATGCCGTCAGAAAAAATGCATTGGAAGTGTTTGAAAGAGCATCCTGATTGTTCGGAACTGGTACAGTATCTGATGCTTTGCCTTACATATCCAGTATTCAAGGATGTCTGCAAGATTATGGGAAAACTGTTCGATTTTAATGATGAGATCACGAACCCGGCTTTGAAGTAGAAATTATACGATGCCTGAGGCAAGTGCGGAACGTTGGAAGCAACGACAAGAAGGATAATGCTTACGTTTAAAGAGATAGATATTCTTAGGACGAAACTAAGCCAAGATATGTGATTCATAAAATCCCAATTACAAATGACAGGTGCTTGATTTTGTTATCGCTCAGGGAATGAAAGTTGACGGCAGTAGTTGTTATTCATATACAGAACTGGATTGAATACACTGTTCCCGTTCAAGTATTCGGTAAATAAGGAACTGCTTATTATGTAGAGCGAGAAATACACGATGAGCGGATTTGGTGGGGCAGTGGCATTTTCACTGAAAGATTAGCCTAATAATACGAAAGGAAGAGCAGGAGAATGATGAATCAAAGCACTATATATCCAAATTTAAACTGGTCTCAATTTGCTGTTTTTAATGATAACGCAACTGATGCCTTTGAAGATATGTGCAGAGACCTGTTTTATTGCGAATATCTCCATGAAACAAGAAATCCACATTCGGATCATAATAATCCGGGAGTGGAAGTTCTACCGATTCTTGAACCAATAAGGGATGATGGCGAGCCGCAAAAACTAATAAGTTTTCAAGCTAAGTATTTTGAGAAATCGATAAGCAACAGCCAAATTCTCAAATCTTTAAAGCAGGCGGTGGGATATTATAACGGTCAGCTTGGCAGAGTGTATTTATTTTGTAACAAGGTTATATCCAAGGACTCAGATCGTTTTAAAAAGTTTCAGGATGTGCTTTCTTCTGCGTCAATAGAATTGGAATTGGTAACAGATAAAGATATTTTTACGCTACTTAGAAAACATAAGCGTGTTGCGGATTACTATTTTCAAGATAGAAGACGTATGATGGCAGGGGTTAATAATTTAATTGGAAACCCACTAATCTCGAGTGCTGTTTCCGAGGTAGAGCAAAGGGAAGAAATGTCTTCGGTAAATCCTTTATTGCAAGAATTAGTAAAGGATAGAATCCAGAAGTGCAAAGAAGCAATTTTGAATTTAAATTTTGGAAAGCTCAAATCAGAGTTAAAAGTGCTTAATAATGCTATTGAAGTAGATAGCAGGATTTCCTTTTATCAGTTTATTCTTGCATTGCATGATCATGAAAAACTTGATGATTTGATTTGTAATATTTCTGAAAATTATAAAGAGGAAGCATATTGGCTAAAAAACCTATGCAAGAAACCGCGAGATATATGTATTGAAGAAATATGTGGATTTTCGCCAGAAACGCAGATCATTTCATGGATATTTATTTTCTCGGAGCAACGCTGGGATAATATTGTTGCGCAATACAAGAATAGGTGTGATATTGCGCAAGAAGCTGTGAAGGCATTTGATTTTCACTATGCATTGGCTCTTTTTAACCTTAGGAAAGAAAATGAAGCACACAGTGTACTTTCGGAAATGTATCAAAAATACCATGAGTCACGATTTGCACTATATGATATTTGCGCACAATTAAACCAGGCTAATAAGAATTATATATATGGAAATGCAAATAGGGAACAAAATGTTAAATCACTTTTAAATGAATTAGATAGAGTTAAGGAACGATCGAAAGATCAATTGGCAGTAAATGGAAATCTGATTGCTACCATTGAATTACAGAGTTGTTTTAATTTGGGAGCAACAGATAAAAGCTATATCGAAGATGCTATTAGCCGTTATGAAGGATACCCTGAGAATGTAAGGACTTTTGATGGTGTACGCTTATTTATGGCTTTATGTTATGAGATGGGGGGCAATCTGGAAAAGTCGGTAGAACTGTTATCACAATGTGCATGGCGTGAAGATGAGGAAATTGCTACTCGATATTTAACATTGCTTATTGAACTTAAGCAACCGGAAAAGGCAATAGATTCTTATAATCAGATAAAGGTTGTGACACCTCGTACGGAGAGCATGTATTTGCTTGCGTTATATAGAACTAAAAATGAACAATATGAAAATCTGCTTATTGATGCCGTGCATAAATTCAACACTTCAATAGAAGATTTGTTTTTTTATGGTTTTTATGTTGAAGATAAAGAATTGTTTCGCAGAGTTGTTATGCCTGAACTTACTAGATTGCTTAAGGACGGTTTGGATGATTTGGATATGCAAACCAAGGCGGGGCTTTTGGCTGTTTTTGCACATAATGGGGAGATTGAGTCAATCGAAATAGTATTGGAGACCATACAGGATGCGGAAGTGATAAACATGTTTGTGGTTCATGACATCTATAAGTGTTTGTTCGCTGTCTCGCATAGAGAATATGAGTCATGGAGAAATGATAAAGAGACGGATCAGGAGATGATTCGTATAGAACGGATATCAAACCGGTTTTATGAAAACGATATTCTTAAACAACAGTTTTTGCAGATAAAGATGATGTGCGCAGCTGTTTCACATATGGATTATAGCATGCTCAAGTTTTCAAAGGAACTATTTGAGTATACCCATGATGTGCAGACGGCACGTAATATTATAGCGCTTCTTTGTAAAAGAAATGAGACCCGTAAGGAGGAATACGAACCATATCTTGAAGCATTAATGGACTCTGAAGATCCTCAGATATCTATTTTCGCTTCGTCAGCATTGTGGAAACTTGGAAAATATGATGAGGCAGATTTCTTTGCCTATAAAGCCATATATAATCTTAATGGCAGAGACGATTTTGATGTATATAAAGGAGTCTTTGAATATCACAATCTTAGTATGCAGAGACTTAATCAGTTACCAGAAAGAAAAGCCATTTCAGATAATATGATTGTTACTTTGAAATCTGGAGATGAAATATGGAGTGTTGCTTTGGATTCTGAGTCGGATTTTGGCGATAAAAAAAATCATAGCCTAGGTGTTGAACATATAAACAGGAATGATCAGATTTATAACAAACTACTAGGAGGAGGAAGAAAACAGGTTTATAAAATTCGAGGAAAGAGTTATGAGGTTGTTGATTTTGAACCGAGAGAAATAACCGTTGGAAGATTTATATTCCGGAAGATAGCAGAAAATCCTGACAAATTCAATGTTCGTACTATATCTTCAGAGAATCCGGAGGAAATGGTTAAGCAGCTATTAGTATTGTCTGATCAGAGAGATCATATTAAGAAACTAACGGATTCATATAATTTCAAAGATAATCAGCTGGGGATTCCTATCGATTTCTTTAATAATGGCAATTACGAAAAGTATATTGCAACTATGCAATATCTTTTATATACAAAGGGGCTTGCATATTACGCAGGTGAGCAAAGGCTTGATTGTGTTGTTGAGTCTAGGTATATTCCTTCGCTATCAACATTTGTTTTATTGGCAATGCATGATTGGCTTGATGAACTTGATTTGCTGAGGGACTATATAACAATTCCCGAAAGCTATGTTGAGTTTTTTAAGGAACAATATGCATCTGAATTAAGCACACAGATGGTTTCAGGAGGATCATTGGTCCCTTTAGATGATGGGAAATTTACCATAATGGAAAGGGATAAGAGGATACCTGAAATATGGGAAAGGATTATTTCGAAATGTGAGTCCTATATGATTACAACAGTAACAGATGATGAGAGGATTAGTTTTGAAGTTATAGAGAATTATACTTGGGAGAGACTATTTGGAAAAATCAATATAGATAAAATGCAATTAGATGGCCTTATTGTCGCTAATCGAGAAAAAGGAGTGTATATTTGCGATGATTTATTCTTCCGTAAAATAGCAACAGCAAAGAGGATAAAAAATATAAACTTTGCGACATTGTTGTATATTAGTGATGACATTGATAGAGTTATGCCTATTATTCTGGAATTATCAAAAACAAATTATTTATATACTCCTATTAGGAGCAGGAATGCGGAAGAGTTAGAACGATTGTTTGATAATTTGCTTGATGGTGAAATGAAAAATTCATATTATTTAGATGTCTTCAATGACTATCTAAACGCTTGAAACCAAGCTATGAGAGAAACTTTTGATGAAAATGGGAATGGACTATAGTCAAGCAAATAGACACAAAAATGCGAAGAATTTCGTACATCGACGATTTATTTGATTGAGTAATAATCCCTCTCCTTTTCGTTAGAGCTCATGATGCCTAGTCTTATCAGAGCGGAGTCTGGGCCTCAAACAGCTGAGGAATACAAGGACTACTTTACGCAAGTAGAGGGCTTAATCACCGACGATGTGGAGAAGTCTTATAATCAATACATGGACTTTATCAAGGCCGCGGAGCGCATTCCGGCTACAAAAGAAACCTGGTCATCTCAGGTTGACTATTTGTTATATCAAACAGGAGATAATGAGGATAAAAAGGCTGCCTTTTTTGGTAGCACCACGGGGCAAACACTTGGTTATGCTTTTGATCAACTTCCTGCCGAGGCTATTAAAGGCTATTTAGCAGCTTTAGCTATTGAGCCAACCAGTGAGTTAGAGTCGATGCTGACAAGTCCTGACAAATTCCAGGGGCGGGTCCTAATTCTTAAGAATGACAAGGCAATTGTCCAAGTATTTGCCTTCGGAGGGCAGTTTGGTATCCGGATTTATAGTGATTTAGCCTTTTTTGTAAAGGTGAGTCAGCCAGCTGACCAAGAACAAGCAGGACAAGCCTTGGATTTGCTAGTTAACTTATATACTGACCACTTTACTAAGGTAGAGAGCTTGATTAACGATGATGCGGAAGCTTCTTATAAGAACTATATGGACTTAATTAAGAACAAAAATCTCCAAGATGCCAAAGAGATTACCTTAGGAGACGGTACGGCTGTCAAGTACTATCAAATTAGTGAAGTTCAGGAAGGTATTATTGCGAGTGCGGATGTCAAGACGCTGGGCCACAGCCTGACATTGGGGACTAAGGAAGCTTTACTTGCCTACCTAAAAGTGCTCAAGCTTGAAGAGACGAGCGAGCTTAAGAAACTGTTGGCAAACCCTCAAGTAGAAAAAGACACTGTTGTTCTCGTCCAGAATGATAAGGTCGGCGTGGCAATCGCAACTTTTGGCGACAAGGAGAGCAAGAATCTCCGCTTCAATCTTCTAGTCATGAGAGATTTAGACTTCTACCAGAAAGCTGTCAAATATTATAAGGAGAAGGCTAAAAATTAGCCCTAAGTAAAGAGACATATAATAACAAAAAATCCCAATCCATGATGGATTGGGATTTTTCTATCTACTTATTCCCCCGCACCATCAACGCCGCCACCATCTGCTGGTGGGGCTGGGGTTGGGTCAGGTGTTGGGTCTGGTTGGGGTTCGACCACTGGGTCCGCCGGGGTTGGCGGGGTAACTGGGTCTGGGCTTGGCGCCGGGGTGGTTGGACTTGTTGGCGCGGTGTAGTCGTCGTTTTGGCGAGTGTTTGGACTAGTTGGCGAGTCTTGGTCGTCGTTGTCTTGGTTTGTTGGACGGGACTCGGAGGATTGGCTAGATGACGAAGAGGATTCAGATGAGGAAGAGCTAGATGAAGAGGATGAGCTTGAAGAGGAGCTTTCCGATTTGGATTCAGACGATTCCTTGGAGTGGTCGCTAGAGGAGGAGTCCTTGGACGACTCGCGGCTAGACTCATTAGGCGCCGAAATATGGTCGGGGCGCCGGCCTACCCAGGCATCCAGGTGGTTCATCAGATCGAGGCCACTAAAATTGGCCAGCACATCTACTGTCCCGATAGCCAGTATAATAAGTATAATATGAGCGATGAGTTTTGCCTTTTTCATGTTGGATGCTCCTTGTGCGCGATTGTACTATCATCATTATAGCAAGTCTGTCTAGAAAGGCAACTAGTAAGTGTTGAAGCTAACAAATTGGCCAGGAGTGCTCAAATCGGTCTAGGGCTCGGTCTCCAGACCGATTTTTGGCCTTGGAGACAAATTTTCCTTGCCTAGGGCCCCTAAACTTTACTATACTAGTAGTAGAAAACGAGATGACGCGAGGAGGGAGTAAGATGCTGAATTTCTTACTGGTGACTGTAAATATTATCCTAACGGCTGCGGCAGCCTATTGTTTGTTGCGGCGCAAAGCACGCTTCACGCCTGAGTGGCAGAAGGCGGTATGGTTCTTGCTCTTAATCCTAGCCCTCTACGGTGTCCAAGAAGTTTGGGCCTATTGGCAATATCAGGTTGGGACGGGCGTTCAATTGCTCAATCTGATCTATAGTCTCTTGTTCTTCCTAGCAGCTTACATGGGGAGCGAGACCGTCATGCTGGCGGTGCGGGGAGACGACACTTATTTGGACAGTCTCCTAGGCCTCCTAGCTCATATTAAGGGCATGGGGCGCAACCTAGTGGCTGGTGTCAAAGATAAATTAGCAGATAAGGAGACCGGGCAATAGCCGGGTCTTTTTTTGATGGGGTGGGCTATCAAAACCGAGCTGTAAAGATTCTTTATAAATTGGATGAGTTATCTTGTAATTCGTCATATATGTAGGCAAAGATGATAAAAGCCTAAGGCTAATATTGCCTGACAAGATTATGGGGAGAGTTGACTGAGGTCGAAAAATGGAGGTTTGGATTGCTGGCGCAAGCTAGTGGCGATTTTCGGGTTGCTTGGGCTAGTTTAAATGACTAGCAAAAATAGTCGCCAAAGCGCTCTGAGACAGGGATTTAATAGACAATTATCAAAAAAATGTCGAATTTGACAAAAAAATGAGTTTACCCCCTTTTCAAGCGAAACAAGTCGTGCTATAATGCCTATGCAACGTGATTAAACTCCTCAGCAAGGAAGTCGTGTATGGGGGTACTGACTCCTTGTCATATATAGTTTCATAGGATTACCTTCTAAAGTAAGAAGGACGGCAGAGGGTCTCGCTCAAGACCCGTGCAGTCAAAGGGGACGATTGCCTTTTGGATTTTCACTGGTCCAAGGAGATGACAGCTTGTACTGACGAACAAGAGCTGCCACGACGATCACGACGTCGGGCGATCGCATCTTCGTATATACAGGGAAATGCTACACTTTTGCCACGAGCATCAGTTGCCAGCGCAGAGTCAAAACTCTGCACTTGAGGAGACTTGGCGCCGAGAGATTAGGGACTCTAACGTCAAGATTAGCTTATTAAACAACAGAGGGATAATAGGCTGCTGGGCAAAATTCGAGCATTGACATAAACCACACCAACTTGCGCCGACGCAAGCGGTGCGGTTTTTTTTGTTTATCTGGAGGTGTGGCTGGCCATGTTGTGTTATAATGAAGAAAAGTAGTTGAGAGGAGTCTTAAGTATGAAAGTTTATCACGGTCGCACAGACATTGAGCGTTTTGAGCATTTGGTGGAGACGCCTAGCCAGACAGTCACCCACCTGGTCCTACCTGCTGGGCAAGCTATCGGTCAGCACCACGTCCCTTATACGGTCGTCGTGGTCCCAGTCAAAGGGCGGATCCTTTTCTCTGATGAGAAGGAAACAGCCGAAATCTATCCCGGCGTCATCATTCGCATGGCTCCTCACGAAGTACACTCCCTGGAAGCCGTCGAAGATAGCGAACTCATGGTCATCAAATCCCACCTAGCGCCAGAAGCTTAAGTAGTATAGCCCCTGTCCTTAGGACAGGGGCTTTTTGGTGTGGGGAAAGGCGATATATAAGGCAGGCGCCTTGAGCTAGTGGTCCACTCTGGAGAGTGGACCACTGGCTAGGCGGGAAACTGGGAAAAAGGGGCAGAAACGGGGCGGAAGTCGCGAGCTAGTGGACCACTTTGGCGAGTGGACCACTTTGGCGAGTGGACCACTGGCTGAGTCGGAAACTGGGGAAAAGGGGCAGAAATGAGGCGAAAGTCGCGAGCTAGTGGACCACTCTGGAGAGTGGACCACTGGCTAGGCTAGAAACCGGGAAAAAGTGATTAAGCCCCTATAATTGTGTAAAAAGAAAAAGCCAGGTAATCTCTGGTACAATGTAGTTGT